>JAEEGL011033145.1_pt1 | contig 28612 bp, 19 predicted proteins | sample 9134231 | NCBI WGS metagenome assembly JAEEGL01 (sample SAMN16246548, study PRJNA631951) | gut metagenome | biome: gut microbiome; feature: rumen; material: fiber-attached | host: Bos | place: Iran: Karaj | collected 2018-10 | reverse complement strand
CCCTTCACATAAGGAGTACCGACCTTTACCTTGCCCTCATTGTCTACGAGGAGCACTTTGTCGAACTCTACGGATTCTCCGTTCTTGGCCTGGAGGCGGTTCACGAAGATATCCATGCCAGCTTCTACTTTAAACTGCTGACTTGCAATGTCTACGATTGCGTACATTTTAATAAAAACTTGTTAAAAGTTTTGGACCGTAAGCGTCTGCCGTCCCGGCAGATCTTGTAGGGCTCAGCGGCCATCTCAAAAATTGGGACTGCAAAGATACGGTTTTTTCTTTGAAAACCAAATTTTTCCCTCAAAAACTACCGTCTTTCACCGGGTTGGCGCCCAAAGAGTTCCTTGAAACATTTGGAAAAATAGGACGGGGTTCCGAAGCCCACGGCATAGGCGATTTCCGCCACGGTCTTGTCCGTGGTCTTGAGGAGCTGCTCGGCCGTTTTGAGCCGGGTGATGCGGATGAGTTCCACCGGAGAATAGCCGGTGAGGGCTTTCACTTTGCGGTACAGCTGCACGCGGGAAAGACCCAGGGCCGATCCGATCTGCTCCACGCTCAGGTTTTCATCGGCCAGGTTTTCCCGAACTACCGCCCGGAAGCGGGCCAGGAAGTCGTTTTCCTGGGGCCTGGCGGCGCTTTCCCCGGTTTCCAGATAATGTTCCTTCAAAAGGATGCGGCTCTTCAGGAGGTTGCCGATGCGGGACAGGAGCACGCGCTCGCTGAAGGGCTTGGAGATGTAGGCATCGGCCCCGGAATCGTAACCCTGGGCCCGCTGGTCCTCCAGGGATTTGGCCGTCAGGAGGATGACGGGAATGTGGCTGGTGGCCAGCTGCCCCTTGAGGGCCGAGCACAGTTCCAGCCCGCTCATCACGGGCATCATCACATCGCTCACCACCAGGTCCGGCAGTTCCCTGGAAGCTTTTTCCAGGCCCTCTTCTCCGTTACAGGCCGTCAAAATCCGGTATTCTCCTTCCAGCAGGGTGCCGATAAAGGAGCGAAGGTCTGCGTTGTCGTCCACCACCAGGATGGTGGGGCGGTCTTCCGGCTGGGTAACCCGGCCGGCCGCTTCCTTGCGGCGGGTATTGTCCGTGGTGTATACTTCCTTGTAGTGTTCGGTATAGGCCGATGCCTCCTTCCCTTCTACCACCTGGGCGCCCTTCTGCGTCAGCGGGATGCGGAAGGTGAAAAGAGTGCCTTTCCCCAGGGTACTGGAGACGGCCACGCTGCCGCTGTGCAGCTCGGCCACGGCTTTGACCAGCGCCAGGCCTATTCCGGTTCCCGTCGTGGACTCCGAAGCCTGGTAAAAACGCTCGAAGATATAGGGAAGCTTGTCTTCCGGGATGCCCTCTCCGTCGTCTTCCACCTTCAGGACGGCTTCCTGCCCTTCCCGCTTCACGGAAACGGTGATGATTCCGTCCTCCCGTGTATGCTTGATGGAATTGCCCAGCAGGTTGAATAGGATGCGCTCCAGAAGGCGCATATCGGCCTCTACCGGCAGGCTGTCCTCTCCCTCGAAGCGGAGCTGGCGCTGGGTTCCCTCAAAGCCGGTCATCCATTCCCGAACGGCGGCGGAGAGATTGAAACGGGACACTTCCAGTTTCCTGTTTCCGCTTTCTATCTTTCTGAAATCCAGGATGTTATTAACCAGCTGCCGGAGAATCTCCACGTTTCTTCGGGCCATCAGGAGGGGTTGCCGCTGGCTTTCGTCCACTTTCCCTTCCAGCACGTGGTCCAGCGGACCCGCCACCAGGGTGAGGGGCGTGCGGAGGTCGTGGCTCACGGAGGTGAAGAACTCCAGCTTGGCCTGGGTGCTTTCTTCCAGCTGCTGCTTGAGCTGCCGGGTGATCCGGTAACTCCAGTAGGCCTGGGAGGCCACCATAATCAGCAGGACCGCAAAGGCGATCACCAGCCACATAATGATGCGCTGGTTATTGTACTGGAGAAGGAAGTGGTCCAGCTGCCCGTTCACCTTCCGCACCATGGCCCGCTGGGTGGCAATCTCTTCTTCCTGCATCTTGAGCATCAGGGCGTTGTGGCTGTCTACCAGCGCACTTTCCAGCCGGTTTTCCCGCTCGTAGGGCTTTCCCTGCAGGATGTTCAGGGCCAGTTCCATCACCAGGTCTCCCCGGGTGGGATACAGGTAGGAAGCCGTAAGAACCCCGTCGATGACATCCTGCAGCCCGGCATCGGGCAGGGCGTCCACGCCGAAAAACGGAATGTCCGCGGGCTCTCCCAGGGCCCGGCGGGCACCCAGGGCCATCCGGTCGTTCTGGCCGAAGACGGCATCCGGCCGGATGCCCTTCTCCTTCAGTTCCAGCATAGCCTGACAACCGTCTTCCTCCAGCCAGTTGCCGTAAGGGGCGGCCAGCAGCTTCATCCCGGGATGCTCTGAAAGCGCTTCCACAAAGCCCCTGTGGCGGTCGTCCGCCGGGGAAGAACCCGCCAGGCCCTGGATCTCCACCACCTGGCCTTCCCCTTCCAGGAGGTCGGCCATCAGCTGCCCCATCATCCGCCCGATTTCCACGTTATCGGCCCCGATGAAGGCCGTATACTTGTCCGAATCAATCTTGCGGTCGAAAAGGATGACGGGAATGCCGGCGTCAAAGGCCTCTTCCACGGCACTGGTGATGGTGCTGGTCTGGTTGGGGGAAACCACCAGGAGGTCTACTCCTTCCAGCACGAACTCCCGGATCTGCTCCATCTGCCGGTAACTGTTGTCATCGGCCGATACAAAGCGGATCTGAACCCCGCTGATGCGGGCGGCCATTTCCAGTTCGTCGTTCAGTTTGGTGCGCCAGATGTCGTTGCTGCACTGGGATACGCCAATAACCAGGGACTTCTTCCCTCCGCCACAGGCCGAGAGAAGAAGTGCCGCTGATATGATAAGAAGGAGTTTTTTTAACATCTATTCTATTTTAAGGAATCCGGGACCACCGGCATGGCTCCGCTCTGGGTGCAAACATAGGCCGATACCCTGACGGCCGTCTCGTGGGCCTCGGGAACGGTTTTTCCGTTCAGCAGGGATCCCACGAAGGCTCCGGTGAAGGAGTCTCCGGCGCCCACCGTATCGGCCACCTTCACCTTGGGCGTGTCCAGGAAGGACAGGCCGCCCTCGTAGAAGACGTAGCTGCCGTTGACCCCGCAGGTGAGAATGAGCATCTGCAGGTTGTAGGTTTTGATGAGGCTGCGGCATTTTTCCTCCAGGGAAAGGCCCGGCAGTTCGAACAGGCGGGAGATAACCACCAGTTCCTCATCGTTGATCTTGAGGATGTCGCAGCAGTGGAAAGAAGCCTCCAGCACTTCCTTGCTGTAGAAATCCTGCCTCAGATTGATGTCAAATACCTTCAGGCAATCCTTCGGCACCGCCTGCAGGAACAGGCCGATGCTCTCCCGGGAAACGGCGTTGCGCTGGGCCAGGGAGCCGAAGCAGACCGCCTTGCAGTCTGCGGCGAGGGCTGCGAGCTCTTTGGTATACGGGATGTTGTCCCAGGCTACGTCCGTCTTGATCTCGTACTGGGGAACCCCCTGCTGGTCCAGGGTTACCTGCACCGTGCCGGTGGGATACTCCACGCGGTCCAGGTGGTAGGGAAGGTGGTGCGCTTCCAGCGACTCCACAATCTCCTCTCCCAGGGCGTCCTGGCCGATGGCGCTCACCGCCATCCCTTCCAGGCCGAACTGGCTGGCGTGATAGGCAAAGTTGGCGGGGGCGCCGCCCAGCTTCTTTCCTTCGGGAAGCATATCCCAAAGCGCTTCCCCTATTCCGATAACGAATTTACCCATGATTACTTGCTCACTTTATTGAAATAGCAGAAAAGGTAGATGACGCCCACCGTCATCACGGCCACGGCACCGGCCTGGCCCACGGCGTCGGAAGCAAAGCCCATAAGGAGCGGGAATACGGTACCTCCGAAAAGGCCCATGATCATCAGGCCGCTCACCTCGTTCTGCTTCTCGGGAACGGCCAGCAGGGCCTGCGAGAACACGATGGAGAAGATATTGGAGTTGCCGAATCCCACCAGGGCAATGGCTACGTAAAGGATTTCCTTGCTGTGGCCGAAGAACATCCCGCACATCGAAAGGGCCATCAGGACCACGCTCACCAGGAAGAACTTCCGGTGGGAGAACTTGGACAGGATGAAGGATCCGGACAGGCAGCCGATGGTACGGAAGATAAAGTACAGGCTGGTGGCGAAACCGGCCTCCGTGAGGGTCATTCCCACCCTTTCCATCAGGAGTTTCGGGGCGGTGGTGTTGGTGCCTACGTCAATACCCACGTGGCACATAATGCCCAGGAAGCTGAGCAGCACGATGGGTTTTCCCAGCAGCTTGAAGCACTCCACAAAGCCGGAAGCCTTGTCGGCCACCTGCTCCCGCTCGATGGGGGAGAGGGACAGCAGCAGGGCCGCCAGGATGCCGATGGCGCCGTACACCGGGAAGAGCACCCTCCAGCCCAGGCCGAAGGACGGCAGGGCGGCGGTAGCGCCCCACATGGCGATGTAAGGGGCCATGAAGGAGGCGATGGCCTTCACGAACTGGCCGAAGGTCATCGTGCTGGCCAGTTTGTCCCCCTTGATGATATTGGTGATAAGGGGGTTCAGGGAGGTCTGCATCAGGGCGTTACCGATTCCCAGCAGGGAGAAGGCGGCCAGCATAAGGCCGTAGCTTTCCCCGAAGATGGGAAGGATGAGGGAGACCACCGTCACTACCAGGGAAAGCAGCACGGTATTCTTCCGGCCGATGCGGTTCATCAGGATGCCCGTGGGTACGGAGAAGATCAGGAACCAGAAGAACACCAGTGAGGGGAAGATGTTGGCGGCCGAATCGGACAGATTCAGGTCTGCCTGGACATAGTTGGAGGCGATGCCCACGAGGTCTACGAACCCCATCGCAAAGAAGCAGAGCATCACCGGTATGAGTTGTATCTTTTTGTTCATTACTTGGCTATAGGATAAAGTGTTACATCGGCCTTGGCGTTGCCGTAAAGCCTGAGCGTGTTGTAGGGGGCCGAAGGGAAGACGAGGTTGGTCATCGCGAAGTCTTCACCAAAGGCCTCTATGCTGGCGCTGTCCACCAGCAGGCGCAGTTCCATCCTGCCTCCCACGCGGGTGGGGGCGGTGGTGACGGCGGCGAACTTCTTGGAGAACTTCACCATTCCGCTTCCGCGGCGGTCCATCGAGAAGGTCTGGGACTCCGGCTCATAGGAGAAGACCACCTGCTCTCCGGACTCGTTGGAAAGCACGAAGGTGGCGCCTTCCTTTTTCTGCAGGGTAAAACGCAGGACCAGTTCGTAGGCCTTGGCCGGAGACTCAAACAGCTCCACGGGGGCTGTAGAAAGCGTGTACTGGACCGGGTTGCCGCGGAGGGCTTCCACTTCAGGGGACGGGGTGCTCTTAAGGATTACCTCCTTGCCCTTACGGATAAGGGAGAGATCCCGGGGCACGGAGTTGGAGCTGCGGAACTGGGTGGTGGGAACGGAATTGGCATACTGCCAGTTGCTCATCCAGGCGATGGCCACGGTGCGGCCCTCCGGAGCGTTGCTCCAGGTGACGGCGGCATAGTGGTCCTTGCCGTAGTCCATCCAGCGGGTGACGGTGGGCAGGTCTTCACATTTGAACGTCTTTCCGTCGTAGCTGCCCACGAAGTACTGGGTGGCGCTGCCGCCGAAGGGGCCGCCGGGGTTGATGTTCAGAAGAAGGACCCACTTGTCTTTTCCTTCGAAGGGAAGGCGGATCAGGTCCGGGCACTCCCACACCCCGTTGTGGTTGCCGTAGGACAGGCCGAAGCTGCTGTCATACGTCCAGTCCCTGAGGTTGTCGGAGCTGTAGAACTGCACTTCCTGGCCGGCGGCCAGCACCACCTTCCACTGGCGGGTCTGGTCGTCCCAGAACAGCTTGGGGTCCCGGAAGTCCGGCGTGTCTTCGGCCATGATCACCGGATTGCCGGCATATTTGGTGAAGGTGCGGCCGTTATCCAGGCTGTAGGCTATGCTCTGGGTCTGGTTGTCTCCGTCGGAAGTATACATCGCAATGAGGGCACCCCGGCCGAAACCGGCGGTATTGTTCTCATCCACCACGGCGCTGCCGCTGAAGATGGCGCCCAGATCGTCCGGGGCCAGGGCAACGTCCAGGTGTTCCCAGTTCACAAGGTCCCTGGAAACGGCGTGTCCCCAGTGCATATTGCCCCAGAAACTGCCGTAAGGGTTATACTGATAGAACAGGTGCCATTCCCCGTCCTTGTATACCATTCCGTTGGGATCGTTCATCCAGCCCCACTGGGGGGAGAAATGATAGGTGGGACGGTAGAGTTTTTCCTTGTTGGCAGGGTCTATGGCAGGGGATGTGACCATTTCGCTCCAGCACACATCGTCGGAAGGGTCCCGGCGGACGCCGCGGCCCTGGGTCATCTTGATATCCAGCAGGATGCTGCTGCCGGCCCATTTTCCCAGGTCCAGCGGAACCAGGTAGTCTGTCTTGTCTATGGCCAGGGATACGTTGGCCTTCAGGACCACATTTCCGTTGGAAAGCACCTTTACGGTGGCTTCCTGCGCCGTTTCCTGTACGGGAAGCATTACGTAGCGGTCTTTGCAGTTCACCTGGATCATCGTGTGCGTTTCACTCAGGTGGGTAACAGTAAGGCTCTGAGCCCCGGCAAGGACCGGGAGCATCAGAGCCATAAGAGTGAGAAGTCGTTTCATGCTTCAAATATAGCTAAAAAACGAGACTTTTAGTACTGGGAGACAGACAGATCCGAGATAACGATGGTTCCGCCGTAGCTGTTGATGCTCCAGCAGTTCTTCTGGATGCCGTAAATACGCTGGGTGTAGGAGCAGACATCGTTGATGTACATCACTACCACGGAGTTGTCCGTGAAGATGTCGATGTTGTACACATTGTCCTCGGGACGGGCGAAAACGTAGCCGTCGATGCCTTCAATGAAGCCCTTGCCTTCTTCTCCCTGTTCCTCGAAGTTCACCTTGCGGGCGAAAGCCTCGTCCCATTCGGGGTTCACGACCATCGTGTAGTACTTCTTGGAATCCTTTCCTCTCACCAGGGAGATGCCGAAACGGTCCCATTTGTCGGAAGCGGTTACCTTGAAGGAGATGTGGTTGTGGGCACCCAGGCGGTTGTAGAGCACATAGGCGTCTTCTCCGGAGAGCTTGCCGTCGGTGTTGTTGGCAGGCGTGTAGCCGTTGGAGGCCATCACTTTCACGCTCTTGTTCTGGTTGTACTTGCCGGCGAGGGCGGGTACTTCACCCAGGACGAGGGTACCGTCGGCCTTCTGGAGGATCTTGTGGCACACAAGGGCTCCGGACCAGTTGGGCTCGCTGGAAGCACCTACGTTCACGTTGCGGTCAAAGATGGTAGCGCCGGTACGGGTAGGGCACCAGCCCCAGATGTAGCGGTCGGTTCCGTTGGAAGCGGTCTTTCCGGCATAGAAAGCGCGGGTCTCCAGCACGCCTTCGCGCATATCCTGCGGCCAGTGGGCGCCCGGGTTGGAGAAGCAGTCCTTCAGCCCTTCCCAGGAATCGGCCATCATATACTTGACCTTGCGGCTCCAGGGAGCGCGGTAGCCTTCCGAGTAGATGAAATACCACCAGTCGCCCATCTTGAACACGTCCGGGCATTCGCACATACGGTCCCAGACCATATTGAAGGAACCCACGTGGGACCAGGTCTTGAGGTCGTCGGAGACGAAATCCCCGAACTTGAGGTTGCTGGACAGGACCATATGCCACTTGCCGTCATCGGCCTTGAAAATCTGAGGGTCGCGGAAGTCGTCGGCGGAATAGCCGAAATCGGTTCCTTTCAGGGCCCAGAGCAGATCCTTGGTCCAGTTGACAAAGTCCGGGGAAGTGGCGCGGAGGATCACTTCGCGGTTGGTGGCGTTGCCGTTGTGGCCGGTGTAGTAGATGTAGTACAGGCCGTCGGCCTCGTTGTAGACGCAGCAGCCGGTGCCGATGGCGGCATCCTGCTCCCAGATGGAGGCACCTGTGGGGAGAATCTCACCCAGCGAAGTGTAGGATGCACCGTCCTTGGTGCCCACACCCCAGATGGGGTGGAAGTTGTAGGTGGCGTTGTTGTCGAATTCCTGCAGGTACAGCACCTTGAACTCGCCGGCCTTGCTGTCATAGAAAGGCATGGGGTCACCTACACGGCCGATAGCCGGGGTGTAGTATGTGCTGAAGCCTTTCTCATCGGCCGATTCGAAGAATTCAGCCGTCTCGTCCCAGGGCTTCGGGGCATCACCGTAGTGTTCCTTGTTACAGGAAAGGGTGGCCGCCAGGGCTACGCCGGTAAGGGCGATATATTTGAAAAATGTATTCATAACTTCTACTTGGTCAGATGGTTAATAGCGTTCTTCGTCATGGTGGCGATGTTCGCGTGGAAGTGCTCCTCGTACTCGGGCTCGAAGGTGTAGGAATACCAGTCATAGCAGCCGGAGCCGATGCAGAGGATTCCACCCTTGCCGTCCTTGGCGGGATACTCCCAGGCAACCACGGCGCCGTCACCGCCTACACCCAGGATGGTGGCACCGGTACGGGCCTCCCAGGCCGCGTGGTCGTCGTATCCGCCCCAGTCGGTACCGATATGGTACTGGGCTGTGGAGTTGGTGATATGGTAACCGTTGTCCGTGCAGTAGACCTTGTTGGGGTCGTCGCCGGCAATCAGGCCGCTGAACAGCGGGTGCTCGTTCTGGCCGCCGAAGATGTTGAAGTCCCAAGGACCCCAGCAGCGTTCTGCGCTGTCTTCGTTCTGGCCCCAGCAGTTGTTGGGAGTGGTCCACTCGTCGTCACCGGTAGCGCCGATGAAGGAAGGCAGGTTGGTGGCGTAGCGGGTGAGGAAGAAGGCGCCGCCGTTCTCGTAGTAGGCGCGGAGCTGGTTGAGGGCTGCCATGGCCTCGGGAGCCTTGGCGATGAAGTTGTCGTGTCCGTCCACACCTCCGTCCATATGGAAGTGCCACCAGATGATTTCGCACTCATCCAGTTCCACGGTTCCGGCCTGGAAGTCGGCAAAGCTGGTGTACAGGGATCCGGGCACATTGGAAAGCATCCACTGGCAGGCGGTGCCGGCCTCGGGATCCAGGTCGTTCATATTAGCAGGAACGCCGATGAACAGGGCCTTGGGCTTGTCAATGGCGGTAACCGTCACCGTATACACGCTCTTGGCAGAGTTGTTGGTCACCGTGTACTGCACGGGCTCGGTAAAGTCCTGCGGCACGCCGGAAGCGGGAGAGATGGTGGCGTTGACGCTGATGGTGATGGTAGGTACCAGGGCGTTGATGCCTTCCGACTTGGGCACGAAGGCCGTAATGGTCTTGGCTTCCTGGTCGATGGTACCGGTGTAGATCTCGTTCAGCACGAAGTGCGTGATGCGGGCTTCGTCGTGCAGGACGCTCAGCGTCCAGTCGAGGGAGGCGTCACCGTTGGTCACGTGGATACCCTTGGCGGCATCCATATTGAGTTTCTGCCCCTTGGTTACATTGCAGGAAGCACCGCTGGAGAGGGTGAGTTCCGTGATCTCCATCTCGGAGGTGGCGTACACTTCCGGAAGACGGACCACAATCTGACGGGCGGCCAGGTCTATGGTACCCTTGAATTGGTCCAGGGAGATGGACTGCACCAGGCAGTCACCGCCCAGCTGGAGGTCACTCACGTTTTTCTTTGCGCAGCCTGCCAGACAAAGCAGGGCGGCTGCCATATAGAGGAATTTGTGTTTCATTGTATTTCTAGATTATCACCAGGAACCGATATTCTGAGTGTAGTGGCCGTTGGAGGCGGCGATTTGAGAGGCGGGGATGGGAAGATACTCGTCCTTCTCGGCCGTGAACTTGGCATCCCTGTAGATGGTGCACTTGGAGGCTTCCTCGGCGAAGTATTTGTTCAGGACCGTGGCGGCTTCGCCCCAGCGGACCAGGTCGAAGAAACGCTCGCTCTCCATACCCATTTCCAGGCGGCGCTCCATCTTGACCATCTTGATGACGTCTTCCTTGCCATAGCTTCCCTTGTACTCGGTAGCGTAAATCTTGACGCCATAGCGGGAAGGGTAGTCGGAGAACATCTGGGTGGAACCGGCGGCGCGGCGGCGGATCTCGTTCACCAGGCCGAGGGCTTTGCCGGTCTCGCCCAGCTGGGCAAAGGCTTCGGCGCGCTCCAGGATCACATCGGCATAACGGAAGACGATGCGGTTCATCGAAGAGGCCCAGTAGGAACCCTTGATCAGGTATTCACCCACCAGAGCGGGGTCTACGTTGTGCTTGAGGCTGATGTAGTAACCGTACAGGCCGTTACCGCGGCTCCACTGCTTGGTCTCATCCTGGATGAAGTTCTTGTTGAACAGGTAGGGAAGGCCGGGCATACCCACGGTGAGGAACAGACGGGGGTCTGCATTGTCTTCGAAGCTGTAGTTCCTCTCGTTGAAGCCGTCCAGGAAAGGAAGGCCGTCGGCTCCGGTGCGGAAGGCGTTCACCAGGTTCTGGCTGGGCTTGTAGAAGTCGCAGGCGCCGTCGGTGACATTGTCGATGCTGGGGCCGATCAGGCCGTAGCTCCAGTTCAGGTTGCCGTAGGTGGAACCGTCGTTGCGGGAGTACTGGATGGCCCAGAGGCTCTCCTTGCCGTTCTCATACATCTCTTCCGGGCGGAAGTTGTTGTGGATATCGGCTTCCAGACCATAGTTGGCGTAGTACTTGGGATCGGAGTATTCAATCACCTTATTCAGGTCTTCCGTGCTGATGCTGGTGACCGCGTTGGACTGGGCATTGTCCTGGTGATAGGCCTTGTACAGGTACAGCTTGGTGAGGAAGGCGGCGGCAGCAGCCTTGGTGGGACGGCCCTTTTCGGCCTGCACTTCCGGCAGCACGTCAAAGGCGGCTTTCACGTCGTCGATGATCACCTGCCAGCCCTCGTCGTTGGAATAAGTGGTGTTGGACAGCTCATTATACTGCTCGTAAGTGAGGGAAGGGTCGATGACGAAGGGAATGTTCTTGAACAGACGCTTCAACAGGAAGTGGCCGTAACCGCGCAGGAAGCGCATTTCGGCCATACGCTGGTCCTTCATCGCAAAGCTGTCGTCGCACTCGTTCAACAGGGCGATGGCGCTGTTCACGCGGGAAATGGCGTTGTACAGACGCACCCAGATGTCGTTGAGGTTCCAGTTGGTGGTCAGGACGCCCTGCTGGATTTCCAGCTGGTGGAACACGTCACCGTCGCTGGTACCGTTGCCGCCCTTGTAGGCGTCGTCGGAGCGGACGTCAAAGTTCCACATCGAGAAGGAGGAGTTGATGTCCTCGGCCGATGTAAAGATGGCATAGGCGGCCACCACCATACCTTCGGCATTGGCGGGGTCTTTCGCCTGCTCATCACTCAGGGTAGCCTGGGGAACCTGTTCGGACAGGAGCTTGTTGCAGGAAAACAGAACGCAGCAAGCCAGGCCCATATATAGGATGGAAATAAGCTTTCTCATAATCGGTATAGCATTAGAAGGAAACATTGATACCCAGCGTCACGTTCGTCGGGATAGGATAGCCGAAGTTGGGGTTCTCCGGATCAACGCCCGTGAATTTGCTGCTTCTGATGGTGAGAAGGTTCTGGGCCGATACATAAGCTCTCAGGCGGGCCATATGAAGGGCTTCACAGACGCGCTTGGAGAAGTTGTAGCCCAGCTGGACGGTGCGGAGCTTGGCGAAGGAGCCGTCTTCCACGAAGTAGGAGGAGACGCGCTTTTCGTTGTTGTTGTCCATCGTGCTCACGGCCGGGATGTTGGAGGCCATGTTGACGGGGCTCCAGGCATCCAGCATACGGCGGCCCTTGTTCAGGTTGGAGATGTTCAGGCCGCTCCACAGGTCGGTCTGCTTCTTGAAGTCGCTGATCACATCCACACCCTGGACACCCTGCCAGAACATGGTAAGGTCTACATTCTTGTACTGCAGATAGATGTTCAGACCCCAGGTGAAATCCGGAACGGGGGAGTAGATCCATTTCTGGTCTTTCTCGTTGATGATGCCATCGCTGTTGAGGTCTTTCCAGCGGATGCGGCCCAGGCCGGCGCCGTTCTGCACGGCGTGGTTGTCAATCTCGTCCTGGCTCTTGAAGATGCCGTCGTAGACATAACCCACCTGGGCACCCATCGGGTGACCCACCACGCTCTCCACGCCGTTACCACCGAAGGTACCGTTGGCGGCGATGGTGTCGGGCAGTTTGGTGACCGTATTCATATAGGTGCCGATGTTGGCAGCCAGGTCGTACTGGAAGTCTCCCACTTCTCCGCGATAACCCACGTTGAATTCCAGACCCTTGTTGTCCATGGCGCCGGCGTTGATCCACTGGGAGGATCCTTCACCCATTACGCCGATACCGGGCATATAGACCAGAATGTCGGTGGTTTTCTTGTAGTAGGCCTCGAAGGAGCCGTAGAGGGCGCTCTTGAACAGGGCGAAGTCCAGACCCACGTTGGTCTGGGTGGTGGTTTCCCACTTCAGGTTGTCGTTGCCCAGCTGGTTGCGCTTGAAGCCGCTGGGAAGCGTCTGTCCGCCGTTGGTGCCGGCAATGTCGTAGCTGGTACCGTAGCTCTGTCCGCCGAAGCCGGCCTCGCCGTAATTACTTTCATAAAGGGTGTAGCGGGCCACGTTGGCAATCTCCTGGTTACCGGTCTGGCCCCAGCTGGCGCGGATCTTCAGGTTGTCCAGCCAGGTGGCGTTCTCCATAAAGGGTTCCTTGTCAATTCTCCAACCCAGGGAGACGGAAGGGAACAGACCGAAGCGGTTGTTGCGGCCGAAGCGGCTGGAACCGTCGTAACGGACGGTGACGCTGGCCAGGTAGCGGTCTGCGAAGTTGTAGTTGGCCTTTCCGAAGAAGGAGACCAGGGTGAATCCACCGCCGCCGCCATAGGCTTCGGCCTCTCCCACTGCGGCGCTGGGCCACATATAATCGGGATTCAGAACGGCGAAGTCATAGGCCTTGCCGCTGAACCAGGTGTCCTTTTCGCGGTTGATTTCCGTACCTACGAGGACATCGCCGCGATGTTTGCCCACCTCGAAGTTGTAAGTGGCGATGGCATTCCACATCCACTTGAGCCAGTGCTCCTGCTTGCCTTCCACCGCGTTGGTGGGATTGGCAACCGTACCTTCCGTAACGGGATAGGTGAAGATGCGCTGCTCCTTCTGTGCATAGTCTATACCGAAGGTGGTCTTGATATTGAAACCCTTGAAGGGGTTGATGTTCAGGAAGGCGTCGCCGAAGATTCTCCAGTAGGAGTAGCGGTTGTCAGCGTTGCGGGTGAGGCGGGCCAGGGGGTTCTCGCGGTCGGCATAGCCGCCCACGGGACCGGCAAACTCACCGGTGGTGGTGTATACCGGGATGGAGGGGTTGAACTGGAGCACATTCTCCAGGAATCCGCCGGGAGCCTGCACCTCGGAGGTGCGGTTCACGGTGAAGTGCTCACCTATGGTGATGATGTTGCGGTCTCCGATCTTCAGGAGCTTGAAATCCGTGTTGATACGGGCGCTCAGGCGGGAGAAATCGGAGTATTTGATGATACCGTCGTTCTTGTAGTAACCCAGGGAGAAGAAGGAGTTGCCACGCTCGGTACCGTTACTCAGCGAGAGGTTGTACTGCTGGACGATACCGGTGCGGGTGGTCTCGCGGAACCAGTCCGTGTCGCTGGCCGGGGTGATGCCGGCGGCGTCCAGGTACTTGGTCATTCCCACCTTGTGCAGGACGGGATTGCCGCTGGCGTCATAGCCCCAGTCGTACTGGTAGCCCAGGGCGTTCATATTGGGATTCAGGCCGTCGTTCACATAGCCCTGCCACATCACCTTGCCAAATTCCTCGGCATTGAGGACCTGCATGCGGTTCACGTAGGACTGGGCGGCCACGGAGGCGTCAAAGTCAATCTTTACCTTGCCGTCCTTGCCGGCCTTGGTGGTGATGATGATAACACCGTTGGCGGCGCGGCTACCGTAGATGGAAGCGGAAGCAGCGTCCTTGAGCACCTGGATGGACTCGATGTCGTTACCGTTGAGCTCGTGCATACCGGCCTTGGTGGGCACACCGTCAATGATGTACAGAGGGTCATTGTCGTTGAGGGTGCCGATACCGCGGATGCGCACCGTTGCGGCGCCGGAAGGGGAACCGTCGGCACTGATGTTCATACCCGGAACGCGTCCCTGCAGAGCTTTAACAGGGTTGTTCTCATTCTGCTTGGCCAGGTCTGCGGTATTTACCGTAGAGATGGCACCGGTGAGGTCGGCCTTTCTCTGGACCGTGTAGCCGGTGACCACCACCTCGTTCAGCAGCTGGGCGTCTTCGTCCATGACAACGGACATCTGGGCCTGGGCCGGAAGTTCGAGGGTGGAGTACCCGATGGAGGAAAAGACCAGGATGGCACCTTCCTTGACGGTAAGGGTAAAGTTGCCGTCAAAGTCTGTGATGGTACCGTTGTCAGTTCCTTTTTCCTGGACTGCGGCGCCGATGACGCCGTAGCCGTCGGCCGATGAGGTCACAACGCCTGTGACCGTGATCTGCTGCGCGAAGGCGTTGGCGCCGGCGAGCAGAAGGGCCGAAATGAAGAGTGATTTCAGTTTTAACATATAATAATGGTTAATAGTCCCGTGTTTTCCGGGGTTTGTGCACAAATATAGAAATAAGGTGCGCTTGTGCCCTGCAACGGATGTTACCACCTATGCAACAAATGATACGATGAAACATTTTTTACGGCATTTGCATCAAAGTTTTGTACCTTTGTGGCCGATGGACAAGGAACGCATCATACTGGGAATAGACCCCGGCACCCAGCTGCTGGGTTTTGGAATCATCCGCGTGGAGGGGAAGAAAGCCTCCTATGTGGACATGGGTGTGCTGGACCTTCGCAAGGAAAAGGACGCGTACACCAAGCTCCAGGCCATCTACGAATGTATCTCGGAAGTCTGCAAGAGCTACCACCCCACGGAACTGGCCATCGAGAGCCCCTTCTACGGCAAGAACGCGCAGGTGGTCCTCAAACTGGGGCGCGCACAGGGGGCGGCTATGATTGCAGCCCTGGAATATGGGGTGGAGTCCGTGACGGAGTACGCCCCCCGAAAAGCCAAGGAAGCCATTGTGGGAAACGGCGCCGCCTCCAAGGAACAGGTGCAGCTGATGCTGGAAAAAACCCTGCAGGTGAAACTGGAAAGCCGCCATCTGGATGCGACGGACGCCCTGGCCATAGCCCTCTGCCATTTCTACGAGACGTCTTCGCCGCTGCGGTCTGCCAAGGGCAAAGGCGGCTGGGAGCAGTTCATCAAAGACCACCCGGAAAGAATTTCTTAAATTTTTATTAAACTTTCTCCCTCCTCTGGTGTCAAAGGAAACGTTATTTGCACATCAGAATATGGTTAGAAAGTTGTTGTCCGTGGCCGCCGGCCTGCTGTTTTTTATCGGCCTGAGCGCTCAGAATCACACCCTTACCCTTCAACTCCAGGACGCCGCCACCGGCGAAGCCGTGGGCTTTGCCACCGTCTCCGTCACCCCCGCCAAGGGGCAGGCCAAGTACACCCTCTCCGGCAGTGACGGCAAGGTCACCCTGGAAAAAGTGCGTACGGGAACCTACACCCTCAAGGCCGAACTGATGGGCTACAAGCCCTATGTGAAGGAACTGGAGGTGAAGGCCGACGTGAGCCTGGGCGTGGTGAAGATGGAGCAGGACCTGGAGGTGCTGGAGGCTGCTTCTGTGAGCGCCGTGGGAAACCCCGTCATCATCAAGAAGGACACGGTGGAGTACAACGCCTCGTCCTTCAAGATCTCGGACGACAATATGCTGGTAGACCTGCTGAAAAAACTCCCGGGCATCGAAGTGGCCGAAGACGGCACCATCACCTCCAACGGGGAGACCATCAAGAAAATCACCATCGACGGCAAGACCTTCTTCCTGGACGACCCTCAGCTGGCTTCCAGCAACCTTCCCGCCAAACTCATCGAGAAGGTGAAGGTGATCAAGAAAAAGAGCGAGCAGGCCGAATTCACCGGCATTGACGACGGCAACGACGAAACCATCATAGACCTCACCGTGCAAAGGGGCATGATGAACGGCGTGTTTGGAAACCTCACCGCCGGCGGCGGCCACGACATCCCTTCCCCCAACAACAGCCTCAATGACTGGCGCTTCACCGCCAACGGGATGGTGGGCCGGTTCACGGATAGCTCCCAGCTCAGCGTCATCCTCAATGCCAACAACGCCAACGCCATCGGCTTCGGCAACTTCTCCGGCAACATGATGGGCGCGATGATGGGAGGCATGATGGGCCGGGGCGGCTTCGGCGGCGGCAGCGGTTCCGGCAGCTTTGGAAGCGGCAGCGGCATCACCACCTCCTGGATGGGCGGCGCTAACGCCTCGATGGACCTGCTGGACAAGAAGATGGAGTTCGCCGCCAACTACACCTACAACGGCTCCAACACCAGTAACATCCAGGATTCCTACAAGGAGACCTACCGGGCCGACGGCTCCACCATCATCAACCAGACCGACTCCGACAGCGGCCAGAGCACTTACGGCCACCGCGTGGGAATGCGCATAGACCATAAGTTCTCGGACAATACCTCCCTGATGATCCAGCCCCAGTTCAGCTTTGGCGGCGGCAATTATCTGCAGCGCTCCATCTTCGACACCTGGAACAACGAAAAGACAGAGGCCAACCTGAGCAACGGCGGTTTCTCCAACAACAGCGGAGTGAACCGGAACCTCCAGACCAACGGCCGTGCGCTGCTGCGCCAGCGCCTGGGAATGCCGGGCCGGACGCTGTCCCTGAATGTGGACTGGAACGTTTCCAACAACAAGATGGACGGCTACAACCAGTCCCTTACCAATACCTATGTGGACGGCGTGACGGGAATAGACCTTGTGAACCAGCGCATAGACCAGTTCACCAAGCAGCGCAGCATCGGCGCCCGCCTGGTGTACACGGAACCCCTGGGCAACTACTTCTATCTGGAAGGCAGCTACCAGGTGAACTGGTCCCACTCCTCCACGGAAAAGAAGGTGTACAACAGCGACGCTCCCTTCGACTATTACACCACCTACCCCATGGTGCTGCAGGATCTTTATATGGTGTATAAATCGGCCAATGAAACCTACGACCCCACCTACAGCAACAGCGTGGTCACCCGCAACCTGAACCAGAACATCGGCGTGGCCTTTATGTACCAGAACGGCAATACAAGGGCCCAGCTGGGCGCATCGGCCATCCCCACCAACCAGTATAACCTCACCAACGGGAAGGAGTACAACCCCGGCACCATCTGGAACTTTGCCCCCCGTGCGATGCTCTTCCACGATTTCTCGGAGAACGCCAACGTGCGCCTGTTCTACTTTGGCCGCAGCGGCCAGCCCTCCACCACCCAGCTGAACCCGGTGATGGACAACTCCAACCCGCTGTCCCTGGCCCTGGGTAACCCCTATCTGGAGCCGTACTTCACCCACAGCCTGCGAACGGAACTGGAGTATTCCAACCGCGCTTCCTTCTTTACCGCCCGCCTGAACCTGGGCGGGGAAATGAACCAGCACCCCATCACCAGCGCCAACTGGTACGACGCCACTTCCCGGCAGTATTCCTTCCCCATCAACGGAAAGAACACCTTCAACACCAATGCGTCCCTGATGATCAACGCCCCTATCGCCAAGTCCGGTTTCACCCTTTCCAATACCACCAACCTCACCTACAGCAGCACCAGCAGCTACATCGGCGCCACCTCCCTGGATATGACGCCCTACTTTATGGAGGACGGAAACTTCAATTACGAGAAGTTCCACCAGAACTACTTCGTGGACCATCCGGAGCAGTGGACGCGGGACTTCCAGCTCAATGACACCCGGATGCTCAATGTGACGGAGAACCTGAGGGCCACCTACCGTTCGGATAATGTGGAGGTGATCCTGGGCGGCCGCACCACCGTCCGCAAGCCCTGGTATACGGTACAGAGCGCCGTGGCCACCACCTGGAACAACGCCGTCAGCGGCAGTTTCACCTGGACGGTGGGCCAGAGCGGCTGGGAACTGAAGACGGATGCCAATTACCGCTGGTACGTGGGCTACACCACCAACCAGCCCTCCGAACTGGTCTGGAACGCTTCCATCTCCAAGCAGATCCTGAAAAAACAGGCCACCATCGCCCTCCGGGCCTACGATATCCTGGGGCAGGCGAGGGCCCAGAACGTGGCCGTCACGGACAACTATTACCAGGAAACCCATAACAACACCCTGGGCCGGTATATCCTTCTCTCCTTCACCTGGCGCTTCGGTACCTTCGGCGGTAACCGGCGGGGTGGAGGATTTCGTCCGGGTGCCGGCGGCCCGCCGATGGGCGGCTTCGGCGGTGGCGGATTTGGCGGAAGACGCGGGTAGAACGCTTGTGTAAGTCAATGGTTTGTTGTAACTTTGCGCGCCCTAAGAGTTAGTACAGTTTATGGTTAGAAAAATGCTAATGGCCCTTGTCGGCCTTCTGGTGGCCTGGGGCCTGAACGCCCAGAGCTATAAGATAAGCCTCCAGCTGCAGGATGCCTCCACCGGGGAGGCCGTGGGATTTGCCACGGTCTCCGTTACGCCTTCCAAGGGAGGCCAGGCCAAATATACCATCTCCGGAAGTGACGGAAAGGCCGTTTTGGAGAAGGTGCGTCCCGGAACGTACAATCTCAAGGCCGAACTGATGGGCTACAAGTCCTTCGAGAAAGAGCTGGAATTAAGGGCCGATGCCAACCTGGGCGTCGTGAAGATGGAACTGGACCAGCAGGTGCTGGACGCAGCATCCGTGAGCGCCGTGGGCAATCCCATCATCATCAAGAAAGATACGGTGGAGTACAACGCCTCGTCGTTCAAAATCTCCGATGACAATATGCTGGAAGACCTCCTGAAGAAGCTTCCCGGCGTGGAGGTGAACGAGGACGGTTCCATCACCGCCAACGGAGAAACCATCACCAAGATAACCATAGACGGCAAAACCTTCTTCCTGGACGACCCTCAGCTGGCCTCCAAGAACATCCCCGCCAAGCTCATCGAGAAGGTGAAGGTGGTGAAAAAGAAGAGCGAGCAGGCCGAATTCACCGGCATCGATGACGGAGAAGACGAAACGGTGATTGACCTGAGCGTGCAGAAGGGGATGATGGACGGCGTGTTCGGCAACCTGATGGGCGGCGGCGGTCACGACATCCCCGCCGGCAAGGAGGGCCTGAACGACTGGCGCTGGCAGGGTGCCTTCATGGGCGGCCGCTTCTCCGAAAAGAGCCAGATCAGCATCATCGCCAATGCCAACAATACCAACAACCGCGGTTTCAACGACCTCTCCGGCAATATGATGGGAGGTATGATGGGTGGCGGCGGCATGATGGGCGGCGGCTGGGGCGGCAACGGCATCAACACCACCTGGATGGGTGGCGTGAACGCCAACTTCGACCTCTTCGACAACAAGATGAAGCTGGGAAGCAACTACCTCTACAACGGTTCCATCCGGGATGTCCTGCAGGACACCCACAAGGAGACCTACCGCACGGACGGCTCCACCCTCATCTCCGATACGGACGGTGCCAGCCACCGCTTCACGGACGGCCACCGCTTCGGTGTGCGCCTGGAGCACAAGTTCTCCGAGAACACGTCCATCCTCTTCCAGCCGCAGTTCAACTTCGGCCGGGGCAGCTACCGCCAGCAGAGCATCTTCGACACGGATACCCGGGAGGCCGACGGCACCCAGAGCCACACCAACGATGGCTTCACCAACAACACCGGAGACAACCGCAACTGGAACACCAACGGTTTCTTCCTTTTCCGCCAGCGCCTGGGCCTTCCGGGCCGCACCTTCTCGGTGAACGTCACCTGGCGCTTGTCCAACAACCATATGGACGGCTTCAACCAGTCCCTCACCAACACCAACTTCGACGAAAGCGGAGACCCCACCATGATTACCATCGTCAACCAGAGGGTGGACCAGAGCAGCAAGAACCGTTCGGTGGGCGGCCGCCTGGTGTACACGGAGCCCCTGGGCGGCAACTTCTACCTGGAGGGAAGCTACAACATTAACTACTCCCAGTCCGAAACGGACAAGGTGGTGTACAACAGCGGAGCCTTCGACTGGGGAACCGATCCCTTTGTCATCGGAATGGGCGCCCTGGCATACAACCGGGAGGGAGAAACCCGGGACGATACCTACACCAACAACGTCATCAACCGCAACCTGAACCAGAACATGGGCCTGGCGGTGATGTACCAGGAGGAAGGCCTTCGCGGCCAGCTGGGTGCATCGGCCATCCCCACCAACACCTATAATTATACCAACGGCCGCGAGTATTCGGACAAGCGCTGGAACTTTGCACCCCGGGCTATGCTGTTCTACGATTTCAACGACAATTCCAACGTCCGTTTCTTCTACTTCGGCCGCAGCGCGCAGCCTTCCACCAGCCAGCTGAACCCGGTGATGGATAATTCCAACCCGCTGGCCATGAGCCTGGGTAACCCTTACCTCACCCCTTACTTCAACCACAGCATCCGCAACGAGTGGGAAGTGTCCAACAAGGAAACCTTCTTCACCCTTCGCGTGAACCTGCAGGGCGGCATGGTGCAGAACCCCATTACCAACGCCATCTGGTACGACGAGAACGGCCGGCAGTACACCTTCCCGGTGAACGGGCACAATACCTTCAACACCAGTGCCCGCATTATGATCAATGCGCCCATCGCCAAGTCCAACTTCTCCATTTCCAATATGACCAACGCTTCCTACTCCAAGTCCGGAAGCTTTGTGGGAAAGAGCAACCTGGACATGTCGGAGTACCTGTTTGAAGACCACTTCGACTACGAGGCCTTCCACGAGGATTATTTCGAAAACGGAAGCACCCTCTGGAGCGAGAACTTCCAGGACAATACCACCCGCACCCTCTCCGTTACGGAGCGTCTGAGGGCCACGTACCGCTCGGACAACTGGGAGATCATCCTCAGCGGCCGCACCCGGGTGAGCAAGCCCTGGTACACCGTGCAGGAGCAGGTGGCCGCCACCTGGAACAACCGGGTGAACGGTTCCGTGAAATGGACCATCGGCAATTCCGGCGTAGAGCTGGGAACGGATGCCAACTACGACTGGTACAACGGATACACCACCCCGCAGGCTCCCCAGCTGGTTTGGAACGCCCACGTGTCCGTGCCTCTGTTCAAGCGGCAGGCTACCCTTACCCTCAGGGGTTACGACCTCCTGAATCAGTCCCGCAACCTGCAGGTGGCCCAGACGGACAACTACTACCAGGAAACCACCAACAACACCCTGGGACGGTACCTGATGCTTTCCTTCACCTGGCGCTTCGGCAACATCGGCGGCCAGAAGGGCGGCCGGATGGGCGGCCCGGGCGGTCCCGGCGGTTTCCGTCCGCCGATGGGCGGCGGCTTCGGAGGCAGAAGATTCTAGTTATTGGATGGAGGTTGTTACGTACGACCTCCATTTTTCTATCAGGGAGGTCATGTCTTCCGGCAGGGGGGCTTCGAAATGCAGCCGCTCTCCCGTGACGGGATGCGTAAAGCCCAGCGTGCGGGCGTGGAGAGCCTGCCGGGGGCAGAGGGCGAAGCAGTTCTGGATAAACTGCCTGTATTTGGCATAGATGGTGCCCTGGCGGATTTCGGAGCCGCCGTACCGCTCGTCATTGAACAGGGGATGGCCGATGGAAGCCATGTGGACGCGGATCTGGTGGGTGCGGCCCGTCTCCAGCCGACATTCCACCACCGTGATGAAGCCGAAGCGCTCCAGCACCTTCCAGTGCGTGACGGCCCACTTTCCCTTCTCGGGGTCCTCGTAGACGCGGAAACGGAGGCGGTCATTCGGGTCCCGGCCAATGGTGCCGGAGATGGTGCCTTCATCTTCGGCGATATTTCCCCACACCACGGCTGTGTAGATGCGGTCTATGGAATGGACGAAGAACTGGTCTGCCAGATTCAGCTGCGCGGCGGGGTTTTTGGCCACCACCAGCAGGCCGCTGGTATCCTTGTCTATGCGGTGCACCAGCACGCCCATCCTCTCGTCTTCCACATCGGGGGAGAGGTGCAGGTAATACGCCAGGGCGTTCACCAGCGTGCCGTTGTAATTGCCGTGACCGGGGTGCACCACCATCCCGGCGGGCTTGTTCACCACCAGCACGTCGTTGTCTTCGTAGGTTATGTCCAGGGGGATGTTCTCCGGGAGAATCTCGGTTCCCCGGCGCTCATAGGGCATCACAAACTTCACCACATCCCCGGGGCGCACGATGTAATTGGCCTTCACGGGCTTTTCGTTCACCAGCACGTAGCCCAGCTTGATGGCCTGCTGCACGCGGTTGCGGGAGGTGTCCTCCTGGTGGTCTGCGATGTATTTGTCTATGCGGACGGGCTCCTGTCCCTTGTCTACGTTCAGGCGAAAATGCTCGAACATTTCGTCGGAGACGCCCGTGAGTATTTCCTCGGTCATTTCTTGGCGGGGAGTTTGGACGGATCCAGGGTGAGGTAGAAGCTGACGTTGGCGCCCAGGTTGCGGCCGGCTCCGGCCGGGTCCTGCTTGTATACCACGGCGTTCATAGAGTCTGCGTAGGTTTTGATCTCCTGGTCGAAGGTGACCTTGCCCACGTTGAGGAAACGTTCCTGCAGGGCGTCTATGGCGTTCACGTATTTCATTCCGGTAATCTTGGGAATGGTGGTCTGGTTGTCCTGGGGCCCTACGCCCACCATCAGGTCTATGATGGAGCCGCTCACCACCTGGTCTCCGGCCTTGACTTCCAGGCCTTCACAGCTCTGGCCCAGCACGTTGTTGGTGGCGATGTCCTTGACATAGTTGAGGCGGCCCAGGTTGAGGCCGCGGTTGCGCAGTTCCGAGCGGGCTTCCGTGACGGAGTAGCCGAAGAGGTTGGGCATAATGACCTTGCGGGGCACCACCGAGTTGATGGTGAGGAAAATGCTACGGCCTTTCTTGACGGTGGAACCGGCCTTGGGCTGCTGGCGGTATACCACCCCGCCGGCCAGGCGCCGCACGAACACGGAGTCTACCACCTTCACGTTCACATGGGAGGCGGCGGCCAGTTTCTGGGCCTGCTGCACCGTGAGGCTGGAGAAATCCGGGGTTTTCACTATTTTTCCGTGGCGGGTGATAAGACCCAGGGCCCAGGCGGTGAGGATGCCCAGCACCAGCACGAAGGCTACTCCCAGAAGGAGGTTCTTCCAGATCCACCGGGTGTCCCTGGCCACTTGCTGCACTTTCTTCTTGTCAGTCATTCTTTCCATTGAATTATCCCTGCGAAGTTACGAAAAAATCCGTAAATTTGTGAAGATGAAAAAAGCCCCTGTCATATTCCTTACGTTATCGGCCGCCTTCGTGCTGCTGATGAGCCTGCCCTGGCTGGTTCCGCATATGGGCTGGACCGCCCTTCTGGGCCTGGTCCCGCTGCTGGTGATGGAGCGCCTGGCCACGGAGTACAAGGTGAAGCATTTCTGGTGGATCCAGTATGCCTGTTTTGTGCTTTGGAACGCCGTCACCACCTGGTGGGTGGGCGGCGCCACAGTGGGGGGCGCGGTGTTTGCCATCCTGGCCAACGCCCTGCAGATGAGCGTGGTCTTCGGCAGTTTCCGCTGGGTGAAACGGCGCACGAAAGGGGTGCTTCCGTATCTTTTCCTCGCCGCCGCCTGGATGGCCTGGGAGCGGTATTACCTCACCGTCGCAGAGATTTCCTGGCCCTGGCTGGTATTTGGCAACGCCTTTGCCGATACTACGGGCCTTGTCCAGTGGTACTCGGTGCTGGGCACCCTGGGCGGCTCGCTCTGGGTGTGGGGGAGTAACCTCGGCCTTTTCGGCCTGATGGTGGCCCTTTCCGACGGAAGGATGGCCGGGTGGAACGGGAAGGCCCGTGTAGCCGCGTTTGGCAGCGTTGCGGCGGTCTTTTTCGGGCCGATGATCTGGTCGGCCTGCCTGAAGGCACCTTCTTCCGAAGGCAGCCTGAAGGTGGTCATCGGCCAGCCCAATTACGATCCTTACGAAAAGTTCGAATCGCTTCCGCAGGCAGAGCAGGACCGCCGTTTCCTGGGGCTTGTGGAAAAGGCCGATTGGACCTCTGAGGAGCCCACGCTGGTGCTGGCGCCGGAAACCTTCACCTCGCACGTCTTTACGGATGCGGTCTTTTCGCACGAGACCTTCGTCCATTTCCAGGCCTTCCTCAAAAAGCATCCGCAGGCTTCCATCCTGTACGGGGCTTCCACTATGGAAAGGGTATATTCCCGCACGCAGCCGCACCCCTGCGCCTACGATTTGGGGAAGGAGGAGGACGGAAGGCACCTCTGGATCCTGATGCACAATTCGGCCATCCTTACGGATACCACGGGCCTTTACCAGCTTTACCACAAGTCCAAGCTGGTGGTGGGAACGGAACTTACGCCCTATCCCAAGTTCTTCATTCCGCTGGAGAAGTTCCTCAGTCATGGGGAGTACCTGATGGCCAAGGACATAGGCCAGAAGGAGATTTCCTGCCTGCAGATGGGGGACATTCCCATCGGTACGGCCGTGTGCTATGAGTCCGTGTACGGGGAATTCTGCACGGGGTATGTGAAAAAGGGAGCGAAGCTTCTGACGGTTATCACCAACGATGCGTGGTGGGGAGATACGCCCGGCCACCGGCAGCACTTCAACTACAGCCGCCTCCGCGCCATCGAGACGCGCCGCTGGGTGGCCCGCTGCGGCAACACCGGCATATCGGCCCTCATAGACCCCGAGGGGCACGTGGTGTCCCGCACCCCCTGGTGGGAGCCGGCCCTTCTGGAAGGCACCGTGGGTCTTGCTTCGGAACAGACCTTCTTCGTCCGCTATGGAGATATGGTGGGCCGCGTAGCCGTGTTCCTTTTTCTCCTCCTCGCCGCCGCTGCGGTGTTCAGGGGTCAAAAACGGCTTAAGGAATAGCTATCTTGTAGGTTTTGCCGGCCTTGTTGGTGAGTTTGTCTCCCCGGAGCCAGAGGTTGGCTTCTTTCAGAAGGAAATAGGTGGTGCCGTGTTCTTCGGCAAAGTCCGTGAGGCTGGGGATGGGACCGGTCACGGTAACGGTTTCCCTGGGTGCCACGTAAGGGTAGCACTGTTCCGGACTCACGTGGAAGCCGAATTCCTCCGGGTTCTCAAAGAAGTATTTGGCCGTAAGGAGGCGGAAAATGTAGCGGGAAGTCTCCGCCGGAAGGGCCAGGTCCATGGCGTGTTTCTGACGCTGGGTGTCTATCCGCTGGGAGATGCCGCCCTGGCCGGCGTTGTAGCTGGCGGCCACCGTAATCCAGTCTCCGTACTTGGCATAGGCCGCTTTGAGGTACTTGCAGGCCGCTTCCGTGGCCTTGGCAATGTGAAACCGCTCGTCCACCTCGTCGTTCACCTCCAGTCCGTTCTCCCGGGCGGCCGCCTTCATGAACTGCCACGGGCCGCGGGCCCCGGCCACACTCACGGACGTGGGATCCAGGTTGCACTCGATGGCCATCAGGTACTTCAGGTCTTCCGGAAGGCCGTTTTTCTTCAGGATGGGAACCACCTGCGAGAACATCCGATTGGCCCTTCTGAGCATCAGGATGGAATTGGTGTGCGCATAGGTGAAGGCAATCAGTTCCCGGTCCATCCTTTCGTACTGGTCCGGCCGGTCAAACCGGTATGTCTTGCCGGCAAAACGGATGGATTCCGGCACCCGGGGCGTCTGGGCCGTTGCACAGACCGAAAGGATAAGGAGTGTCAGGAAAAGGAAGAGTTTGCGTCTCATATCAGAACAGGGTAGGGTGGTTTTCCTCCAGCTCGGAAAGCACTTTACTCATAATGGCTTCCCGGAAGAGGGTGGCCTTGGCGTGCACCTTGAAGCGGGAACAGTACTCGTCGATGGCCGCCATCTCGCTGTCGTTGAAATACAGCATATAGCGGTTCTTGCGAAGAAGCATCTCTTTCTGCTTCTCCAGATAGGCGGGATCCACCCCGGGTATGTGCTTGAGCTTTTTGGGCATATCGGCACAAAGGTAAGGAATTATTTCAAAAGTTGCACGTACCGGTGCTCCACAATGCCCTTTCGGTCCAGCTGCAGCACAAACGGCAGCACGGAAAGGTCGAAGGTGTCCAAAAGCTCTTCGGCCTTGGCGGGGTTATCCCTGAACAGGGCCTCCATATCTATCAGAAGGACGCGGACCTTGCGGTCTTTTTCCACCAGGGAGTCTACGGCCGACAGGAGCTCCTGGCAGGCCTGGCAGCTTTGGGTATAGAAAACCAGGTAGGAGGGCTTCCCCCTCAGCTTTCTCAGGCGGAAATCTTTCGTTTTGGTTCCTTTGCAGAAAAGGCCCGGCTTTCTGCGGAGGGTGCCGGGAACCGTCAGGTCCGGAATGGCCGATCCCACCGGCGTTCTCCGGGAGAGGGAGAGCATCAGCTCCCCGAGGGAGCTCACCTGGGCCTTGTCGGCCTCCGTGTTCCAGATTTCCGGCTGCTCTATGTATTTCTGGATGAAGGGGATGCTGGCGTCCCGGTACACTTCCGTTCTCTGGGAGAAGAGATAATACAGGAGGTCTCCAATGGTTTGCTTGTACGCGTTCACGTCTCCTTCCCCGAAGGTTCTGGCCGCCATATAATCGGCCACATCCATCACGTCCTTCACCTTCAGCGTGTCTCCGTAGGTTCCGAAAAGCTGCCTGAGCCGCTCCATCTCACCTTCCTCTCCGTAGATGTATTCTTCGCGGGAGAGTTCCCGGTTCAGAAGGATGTCCAGGGCCGATGCGTCCAGCCCGCGGCCCACGATGACGCCCTCCGGATTGACAAGGTACATCTTCGGGGTTTGGAGCACTCCGTAAAGAAGCTGCCAGTTGGAGCTGACCTCCGGGTCCCAGAGGTGGGTGAAGGCATCCTTGCCCTTCCGCCAGTCTTCCCATTCTTCCTTGGAGGCGCCTACATAGATGGCGTATACCGTGATGGGATACTTGCCGGACTCCGTGAGCCCCAGCAGTTTCGGGGTTTCCCGCTTGCAGGTGGCGCAGCCGGCGTCATAGAAATAGAGTACGGAATAGCCGCCCTTCTGAGGCACATACTGCCGGGTGCTGTCCGGGGCGAAGAGCGTGAGCACCGGGGCCTGGGAGCCGATGAGGGAGTTCTCGTTGAACTGCACGAACAGCTGGGCGTGGAAGGCATCCTCCTCGCTTTTCATCTTCACTTTGCCGGAGAGGAACCACTCCCGGGCCACGTGGACGGCCACGGCGTCGTCTCCCATAATCTTGGACTTGAGGTAGTGGTCGTAGATTTTGAGGGCGGTGTACTGTCTCACCAGGGAATCCTGGCAGGTTTCTATGAGAAAATCGCATTCCTCATTCTGGACGGCCACCGGCTCTCCCGCGAGGGCCAGGAAGTACTGGTCCAGCTTGGCGCCCAGCTCCGGATAGGGCTGCTGGGCATACAGGGACAGGGAGGCTCCGAGGGCCACCAGGCTTAGCAGAAGCCTTCTCATAGCACCACCCCCTCCGGGATAAAGGTGGAGTAGTCTCCTCCGTGGCGCAGGATATCCCTGACGGCCGAAGAGCTGATGTGCGCAAACTCCTGCGCCGTGGGGATGATGATGGTCTCTATCCCCGGGGCCAGGCGGCGGTTGGCATCGGCAATGGAGCGCTCCGTCTCAAAGTCTATCATATTGCGGACGCCCCTGACGATGTGATGGATGTCCCGCTCCCGGCAGGCGTCTATGGTGAGGCTGTCGTACTGGATCACGGATACTCCGGACATGCCCCGGGTGGCCTGGCGGATGATGTCCACCCTCTTTTCCATGGAGAAAAAGCCGGGCTTGTCCTGGTTGATACCCACGGCCACCACCACCTCGTCAAACATGGTGAGGGCGCGCCTGAGAATATTCAGATGGCCGGCTGTGAAGGGATCGAAAGAGCCGGGAAAAAGTGCAACGTGTTTCATAACTGCCAGTCTATGGGCTCCAGGCCCTCGGATACTAGAATTTGGTTGGTCTTGGAAAAATGCCGGCAGCCGAAGAAGGCTCCCCGGGCCAGCGGAGAAGGATGCGCCGCCAGCAGCACGTGGTGGCGGGAAGTGTCGATAAGGGCCGATTTCTCCTGCGCATAGCGTCCCCACAGCAGGAAAACGAGGCCGCTGCGGTTGGCCGACAGGTAGGAGATGACGGCATCCGTGAACTGCTGCCAGCCGATGTTGCTGTGGGAAGTGGGCAGGCCGGCGAGGACGGTGAGGACGCTGTTCAGCAGCAGCACTCCCTGCCGGGCCCAGGGCTCCAGGTTGGGGCTTCCGCTCATTCGGATGCCCAGGTCTGTCTCAATCTCCTTGAAGATGTTCCTTAGGGAAGGGGGCGCGGGAACGCCCCGGGGCACGGAGAAGGAAAGGCCCATCGCCTGGCCGGGGCCGTGGTAAGGGTCCTGGCCCAGGATGACCACTTTCACCTTCGGGACGGGGGTGAGGTCGAAGGCGTGGAAAATCTGGCTTCCGGGCGGGTAGATCACCTTTCCATCGGCCTTCTCCTGATGCAGAAAGCGCACCAGCTCTGCGAAATACGGTTTTTCGAATTCGCCCGCCAGTGCGTTTTTCCAACTCTGCTCTATTTTTACATCCATTGCCTAAAAGATGAAGTCGATAACATCCGCTATCGTTTTCACAT
>JAEEGL016420221.1_pt1 | contig 28613 bp, 28 predicted proteins | sample 9134231 | NCBI WGS metagenome assembly JAEEGL01 (sample SAMN16246548, study PRJNA631951) | gut metagenome | biome: gut microbiome; feature: rumen; material: fiber-attached | host: Bos | place: Iran: Karaj | collected 2018-10 | reverse complement strand
AGATTCAGCCGGAGGATCTGCAAAAAAAGGTAGAGATTCAATGACTCAAGCAATTCTTCCTTTAAGAGGTAAAATACTTAATGTTGAAAAAGCAAGATTAGATAAAGCACTTGGTAATGAAGAAATTAAATCAATTATTACAGCATTCGGAACAGGAATTGGAGAATACTTTGATTTATCAAAATTAAGATATGACAAAATTATTATAATGACAGATGCAGATGTCGATGGTGCACATATTAGAGTATTATTATTAACATTATTCTATAGATTCTTTAGACCAATTGTAGAAGCAGGTCATGTATATGCTGCACAACCTCCATTATTTAGAATAATGCATGGTAAAACAAGAAAATATACATTAACAGAAGAAGAAAAAGATGAATATTTAGCATCACTTCCAGAGGGTGTAAGAAATCGTGCTGAAATAGCTCGTATGAAAGGTCTTGGAGAAATGGATGCTGATGAATTAAATGAGACAACAATGGATATTAATAAGAGAGTTCTAAGAAAAATAACAGTTAATGATTTAATAGCAGCAGATGCAATTTTTGAAAAATTAATGGGAGATGAAGTAGAACCAAGACGTGAATTCATTGAACAAAATGCTGTTAATGTTAAAAATTTAGATATATAGGAGGGTAATATGGAAAACGATGATGAAAAAATAGTTGATGTAAATGATGAAATTGAATCAGAAGAAAATGAAACTGATTACAATGGTCAATTTCATGAAAGAGATTCACATCAAGAAAATAATATAGTTGATGAAGTTAAAGATTCTTTCTTAGATTATTCAATGAGTGTTATTACTTCTCGTGCTATTCCAGATTTAAGAGATGGTTTAAAACCAGTTCATAGAAGAATATTATGGTCAATGTATGAAGAAGGAAATACTCCAGATAAACCCCATAGAAAATCAGCTACTACTGTTGGTAACGTTATGGGTCATTACCATCCTCATGGAGATACAGCTATATATGATGCTATGGTTAGACTTGCACAAGATTTTAACCAAAGATATATGTTAGTTGATGGTCATGGAAACTTTGGTAATATAGAAGGTGATGGAGCAGCTGCTTCACGTTACACAGAAGCAAGATTATCAAAGATATCACTTGAATTACTAAAAGATATTAACAAAGACACAGTTGATATGGATGATAACTTTGATTCTACAAGGAAAGAACCAAGAGTATTACCTTCAAGATTTCCTAACATTTTAGTAAATGGATCAATGGGAATTGCAGTTGGTATGGCAACAAATATACCACCACATAATTTATCTGAAGTTATTGATGGTTGTGTTGCTTATATAGATAATCCTGATATTTCAGTACTTGAATTAATGGAATATATTAAAGGTCCAGATTTCCCAACAGGTGGAATAATACTTGGTAATTCAGGTATTAAGAAAGCATATGAAACAGGAAGAGGTTCTATTACTATAAGAAGTAAAACTGAAATAGTAGAACATAATGGTCATAATGAAATAATTATTACAGAAGTTCCTTATGGAGTAAATACTCAAGAATTAAAAGATAAAGTTGCTGAACTTGTTCACAATAAAATAATAGAAGGAATTACTGATTATCATACTGATTTAAAAAATGGTGTTAAAATAACAATTACTATTAAAAAAGATGCAAATGCTCAAGTAGTATTAAATAATCTATTTAAACATACTGCTTTCCAAGTAAATTATGGAATCATATTCTTAATGTTAGATGGATTAACACCACGTACACTTGGACTAAGAGATATTATAGGTAAATATATTGATCATCAAAGAGAAGTAATTGTAAGAAGAACAAAATTTGATTTAGCTAAAGATGAAAAAAGAGTTCATATCTTAGAAGGTTATAAGATTGCTTTAGATAATATTGATGAAGTAGTAAAAATAATTAGAAATGCTGAAGATGATGCTGATGCTAAAGCTAAATTGATGGATAGATTTGGATTAGATGAAGTACAGTCTGATGCAATATTAGAATTAAGATTAAGAAGATTAACTGGATTAGAAAGAAGCAAGATTGATGAAGAATTAAGAACATTACTTGCTGAGATTGAGGAATTAAAATCAATATTAGCTTCTGATCAAAAAGTATTAGATATAATTAAGAAAGAAATGCTTGAAATCAAAGATAAATACGGTGATGAAAGAAGAACAAAGATTGATATGACAGCAATCGAATATATTGAAGATGAAGCATTGATTCCACAAGAAGAAGTAATAGTTACTATAACAAATAAGAATTATATTAAGAGAATTCCTAAAGATACTTATAAAGCTCAAAATAGAGGAGGCGTTGGTATTAAAGGAATAACTACTACAGAAGAAGATTTTGTTGAACAATTATTATCAATGAATACTCATGACTATATACTATTCTTCTCAAATAAAGGAAAAGTATATAGATTAAAAGGTTATAAAGTGCCTGAATATTCTAGAGTTGGAAAAGGATTACCTTTAATCAATTTATTAAATATAGAAAAAGATGAGAAAATCAATACTATCTTAAAAGTAAATGATAATGATACAAATAAATGTTTGGTATTTGCAACTAAGAATGGTTTAATTAAGAGAACAAGCATTAGTGATTTTGATAGTATCAGACAAACAGGTAAAATAGCTATAACTCTTAAAGAAAATGATGAATTAATTGCTGTTAAAGTTGCTGAAGAAGATAGTCAAGTTCTTATGTGTTCATCTAATGGAAGAATGGTTAGATTTGCTGCAAATGAGGTAAGAGTCATGGGACGTACTGCTTCAGGTGTTAGAGGAATTAACCTATCAAATGATATTTGCGTAGGTGCTGAAGTATCTGAACCAGGAAAACTATTATTGGTAGTTACAGAAAATGGATACGGTAAGAAAACAGCTATTGAAGAATATAGAGAAACGAAGAGAGGAAGTAAAGGAGTTAAAACTCTTAATATTTCTGAAAAGAATGGTAAGATTATCAGTTTCAAATCTACAAATAATGATCAAGATTTAATGATTATAACAACTTTTGGTACTATTATTAGATTAGATGTTAATTCTATTTCTCAAATGGGTAGAGTTACAAAAGGAGTAAAATTGATTAATCTTAAAGAAGAAAATAAAGTTGCTTCTATATCTCTTGTAGAAAAAGAACTTGAAAATGATGAAATTTTAGATGAATCAATTCAAACTAACGAAGAAAAAGAAGAATAAAATCTTCTTTTTATTTCCCGGGAAATAATTTTTAGTTGGGAAATATAAAAAAATATAGTTTCACGTGGAACATATAAAATATAAATTATTAGTTACATAGTTCCACGTGGAACATAATCTAATTATAAAATAGTTTCACGTGGAACATAATTTAATTATAAAAAAGTTTCACGTGGAACATATTAATAATATTTGCTTTTTAAATAGTTATATAATATAATTGATACGTGCAACAAATAAATTACGAATCAGGTCAGAATTGGAAAATAGCAGCCTTAAGTAAAATATTTGTGTGCACATTTTTTTTGGAGAAATAAAATGAAAAAAAATATTGAAATATTAAAAAAATTAAATAAAAAGGCAATAAATAATGGAGATATACCAGTTTCAGCTATTATAACATGCAATAACAAAATTGTATCAAGAGCTTATAATAGGAAATATATAGATAATGATCCATTTGCTCATGCAGAAATATTAGCAATAAAAAAAGCCTCAAAAAAATTAAATACGCCAAATTTAAGTGATTGTGAAATGTATGTTTCATTATTTCCATGCACTATGTGTAATGAAGTAATTAAAGAATCTAAAATAAAAAAAGTATATTATTATACAAATAAAATAAAAGAAATTAATAATAAAATTAAATATAATAAATTAGATGATGATAATTCTTATTTTTCTAAGGAATTATCGGCATTTTTTAAAGAAAAAAGATAGAATAATTTGCTTCAATTTGATATAATTAAATGGGAGGAAATGTATGACATATATATCATTATATAGAAAATATAGACCAAAAAAATTTGTTGATGTTGTAGGCCAAGATGTAATTATAAAAATATTAAAAAATAGTATTTCTAATAATAAAATAGGTCATGCATACATTTTTAGTGGTCCTAGAGGTACTGGTAAAACAAGTACTGCAAAAATATTTGCAAGAGCTGTTAATTGCAAAAATCCAGTAGAAGGAGATGTTTGCGATAACTGTGAAGTATGCAAATTAAATGATGTTGAAGAAATTGATATTGTAGAAATAGATGCTGCAAGTAATAATGGAATCGATGAAATAAGAGAAATTAAAAACTCAATAAAATTATTACCAGCTGAATTAAAATACAAAGTATATATTATAGATGAAGTTCATATGTTATCAACAAGTGCATTTAATGCTTTATTAAAAACGTTAGAAGAACCACCTGCACATGCAATTTTTATATTAGCAACTACAGAAATCAATAAAATACCACTAACGGTTCTATCTAGATGTCAAAAATTTGATTTTAAAAAAATTACTAAAGAAGTTATATTTGATAGATTAAAATATATAGTTGATCAAGAAAAAATAAAAAACATATCAGATGAGATATTAAATCTTATTTCTGATTTAAGTGATGGTGGATTAAGGGATGCTATAAATTTATTAGATCAAGTAAATTCTTTAAATGTAAAAGAAATTACACAAACAGATGTTTTTAATTTAATTGGAGCTTTAAATAAGGATGATTTATTAGATTTTCTTGATAAAATTGTATCATGTAATATAAGTGAAGTAATAAAAACTGTTAACAATTATTATGATAAAAGTATAAATTTTATAAATGTTGTTAGTAACTTGGAAAGTTTAATAAAAGATATTATTATTTTTAATAATAGTAGTAACTATTTTGATCAAGAATATGAAGAAAAATTATATTCATTTTCTAAGATTGATATTGATAAATTATTACAAGCATCAGAATATTTATTTGCATTAAATAATGAATTAAAGAAAAATAATCAAAGAGTAATATCAGAAATCTATTTTTTGAGAATTACATTATTATTTAAAAATATAGACACAAAATTAAATGATTGTGTGCAAAAAAACAATATTTTAGAAGAAAATAATGATATAAAAGATACTAATGTAGATGAAGATTTTGAGGAAAATATAGATAAATCTATATTAATTAATAATGTATTTAGTGGTGCTAATAAAGAAGATAAAGAATCATTTATTGAACTATATGGTAATATTAATGAATACTTAACGGATAAGAAATTCAATTCTATTGCTAATTTATTAATTAAAGGTACACCTGAAGTTGTATCAGATAATATGGTATTATTTTCTTTCAAAAATAATTTTGAAGTAGTTTTATTTGATAAGAATGAAGAATTGGTAAAAAAACTACTAAAAAACATTTATAAGAAGAATTATGGCCTTGTTGCTATATCTGAAGAAGAATGGAAAAATGAAAAAAATAATTATATTAAAAATATAAAATCTGGTGTAAAATATACATATATTGAAGAAAAAAAAGAAAAAAGAGTCACTAAAAAGAAATCTAATGAACTTGAAAAAAGCGTAGAAAACATATTTGGTGATGAAATAACAGTGGAGGAATAAAAATGAATATTCAAGCAATGATGGCTCAAGCCAGAAAATTACAAAAGGATCTAGAAAAAACAACAGAAGAAATTAATAATACAACATTTAAGTATGAAAATGAGAATGTGTTAGTTGAATGTACTGGAGATAATAAAATCACTAAAGTTATGATTAAAAATGAAGATATTTTAGCTGATAAAGAAATGATTGAAGATATTATTTTGGTAGCTATTAATGATGTATTAAATCAAGTAAAAACAACTAAAGATTCTAAATTAGGTAAATATACTAATGGACTTGGAGGTTTATTTTAGTCATGTATTTGCCTAAAAGTTTTGAAGAATTAGTTAAGAATTTATCTATTTTTCCAGGCGTTGGTGAAAAGACAGCAGAAAGATATGTTTATTCTTTATTAGATAGGGATGAAGAAGAAATTAAAAATTTATCTGAATCTCTTGTTAATTTTAAAAAGAATATAAAATATTGTGAGTGCTGTGGTTGTTTAAGCGATTATGATAAATGTGAAATATGTTCAAACAATAGTAGAGATAAATCTACTATCTGTATAGTAGAAGATTCTAAAAGTGTTTTTTCAATTGAAAAAACAAAAAAATATATGGGATATTATCATGTATTAAATGGATTGATATCACCAATTGAAGGAATCAATCCAGAAGATTTGAATATATCAACACTTATAAATAGAATAGATGAAAATGTTAAGGAAATAGTAATTGCTTTAAATCCTTCAATAGAGGGAGAAGTAACATCTATGTATATTCAAAAAATATTAGAGAAACTGCATGTTAAGGTATCAAGATTATCTTATGGTATACCTATGGGTAGCGATATAGAATACTTGGATCCTATAATGATATCTAAAGCATGGGATGATAGGAAAACAATATCTTAATATAATTATAAGGAGGGAAAATTGAATACTTTATATAGTTATTTTGAAAATGCTTTCAATGAAAATAAAATAGTTCAATCATATTTAATTGGAAACACTAAATTTGATGATATAAAAGAAGAATTATATAAGGTATTTAATACTTTTTTCTTTAAAAATAATTCAAATTTAGACGAAAATCCGGATTTATATGTTTTAAAAGCCGATGAAGGGATAGTTTCGAAAGAAGATATAAGAGAGTTGTTAAGTAATATTACTACAACATCACAGTTTCATAACTTAAAAATATATATTATTGATGAAAGTGAGGAATTGAATGACTTTGCTTTAAATGCAATATTAAAAACACTAGAAGAACCTGCTCCTAATGTATATGCATTTCTTATAACAAAAAATATAGATTCAGTAAAACCTACTATAGTTAGTAGATGTCAAAAAATATTCATTTCATCTGAAGTAAAGGATGAAATATTTGATGAAGAAATTAACATAATAGTAGAAAATTTCATAAATTTAATTGAAACTGAGAATATAAAAACAATTAGCAAACATCCTGATATTTATAATAAAATAGCTGATAGAGATATTTTTAAAAATATTTTAATTTGTATTCAAAAAAAATATATTAATGAATTAAACAATGTAATTAATGAAAAACCTAATGATTCAATGGTCGAAGAATTATCAAGAAAAATATTAGTTACTAATAATAATATTAATCTAATAAATAATAATTTAAATAAAAATCTAGCAATAGATAGATATATAATTGAAATGTGGAGATGTAATAATGAGAACAGTTAATGTACAATTTAAAGATAATGGAAAACAATATGTTTTTTTCGATAATAATTTAGATATTAATGAAGGTGATTTTGTAATTGTAGAAACTGAAAGAGGTTTACAATTTGGAAAAGCAGTATCAATTTCATCTGATGATCATAAGGAACATTATAATGTTATTAAAGTTGCAAATAAAAATGATATGAAACAAAATCAACAAAATGTAAGAGAATCAGCAAAAGCATTAGAAAAAGCAAAAGAATTAGTGGAAGAATTAGAACTTGATATGAAATTAATAGATTGTTATTTTGCTTTTGATAGAAAACAATTAATATTTCAATTTATTGCAGATAATAGAATAGATTTTAGAGAACTTGCTAAACAATTAGCAGCCATTTACAAAACAAGAATTGAATTAAGACAAGTTGGTGTTAGAGATAAAGCAAAAGAAATATCTGGTTTAGGAACATGTGGAAGAAAACTATGTTGCTCTTCTTTTCTATCTGATCTTGATTCAGTAGGTATTTCTCAAGTAAAAAATCAAAATTTAGCACTTAATCCTGCTAAAATTAATGGTTTATGTGGAAGACTTCTTTGTTGTTTAAAATATGAAGATGAAATATATACAGAATATAGAAAAGATTTACCAGAAGTTGGAGATAGAATAACATATAATGGAGAAGAAGGTACAGTTTTATCATTAGATATTCCTGGAAGAAAATATGTTATGTTAAATGATAAAAATGAAAAAATAGAAGTATACGTACCATTTAAAACTAATGAAAAAAGAAGAAAAGAAAGAAATAAATGATTTGGTATATTACAATAATCTTAAAATAGTTCAAAATAAAGACTATTTTAATTTTAGTTTGGATTCAGTTTTATTACCATGTTTTGTTGAATTATTACCATCTACTAAAAATATTTTAGATTTATGTACTGGTAATGCCCCAATTCCATTAATATTATCAACAATGACTAATGCTAATATATATGGAGTTGAATTACAAAAAGATATATATGATTTAGCAAAAGAAAGTGTAGAAATTAATAAAATAAAAAATATAAAGTTAATTAATGACGATGCTAAAAATATATCAAATTATTTTGAAACTGATTCATTTGATATTATTACATGTAATCCACCATACTTTAAATACAAAAATACTAGTATTTTAAACAATAATGATGTAAAATCATTAGCTAGGCATGAAATTAGTATTACTTTAAGTGATATAATTAAAATATCTAAAAAACTACTAAAGAATAATGGTTCTTTATGTTTAATTCATAGAACTGAAAGATTAATTGAAATAATTGATGAAATGAAAAAGAATAATATTGAACCAAAAAGAATAAGATTTATTTATCCTAAAAAAGATAGTGAATCAAATTTAGTTTTAATAGATGGAAGAAAAAATGGAAAAGTAGGATTAAAACTATTAAGTCCATTAATTGTTCATAATGAAGATAATAGTTATACTGAAGAAATACTAAAAATGTTTGGGAAGTGATATTATGAATCAAAAGAGTTATGAAGTAAGCAATTATGGAAAACTATATTTGATACCAACACCAATAGGTAATTTAAGTGATATAACATATAGAGCAATTGAAACATTTAAAATGGTTGATATAGTTTATGCTGAAGACACACGTGAAACATATAATTTATTAAAGTATTATAATATTGATAAGAGAGTTGAATCATGTCATAAATATTCTGAAATGAAACATAAAGATAAAATAATATCTATATTGAAATCAGGTAAGAATATTGGATATGCTACCGATAGAGGAACACCTCTAATTAGTGATCCAGGAAATGTTATAGTAGAAGAAGCTATTAATAATGGAATAAGTGTTATAGCTTTACCTGGTCCAAATGCATTGCTTCCAGCAATAAATATGTCGGGACTTAGTAATGAAAGATTCTTATTTTATGGATTCTTAAATAGTAAGAAATCCATAGCTAAGAAAGAATTAAATGAATTAAAAAATATTAAACAAACATTAATATTTTATGAATCTCCTTTTAGAATTAATGATACTTTAAAAAATATGTTAGAAGTATTAGGTAATAGAAGGGCATCTATTATAAGAGAAATATCAAAATTGCATGAAGAAGTATTAAGAAATAATTTAGAAGAACTAATATATTTAAGTAAAAATATAAAAGGAGAAATGGTTATTGTTGTTGAAGGAAATAAAGAAGTACAAGAAGACAATAATAATTATGAAAAAATTATTGATGAATTGATTAGTAAAGGTTATACAAAAAAAGATGCTATAAAAGAAGTAGTAGAAAAATATGGAGTAAATAAAAATAAATTATATAATATAGTTAAGGAGAAATAATATGAAGTTAATAGTAGGTTTAGGAAATCCTGGTAGAAGATATGAAAAAACTAGACATAATATTGGATTTATGGCTATTGATTTTTATGCTGCAAAAAACAACTTAGAGTTTAAAAATAAGTTTAATGGATTATATTCTGAACAAACTATTAACAATGAAAAAGTTATTTTTTTAAAACCACAAACATATATGAATTTATCTGGTACTTGTGTACGTGAATTTGTTAATTTTTATAATATAGATATATCAGATATTTTTATTATATATGATGACTATAATTTTGAAGTAGGAACATTTAGAATTAGAAGAGATGGTAGTGCTGGTGGACATAATGGAATGAATAATATTATTGAGAATTTAAAAAATGATAATATTAAAAGATTAAGAATTGGTATATCTCAAAACACTATTCCATTAGAAGATTATGTATTACAAAAACTACCAAAAGAAGATCAAGAAAAAATTAATAATTTATTACCAACTATAAGTGATATTATTAATGATTTTTGTTATATTACAATTGATGAATTAATGCAAAAATATAATAGGAATTCTCATGAAGAATGAATTATATAAAAAACTATTTGATAAGGATATTTTAAATTATAAAAAGATATCTATTAGTAAAAATGAAATATATAACCAATTATTGTTATATATCTTTTTTATGTCTAATAAAAGTTTAGTATTAGTTTATCCAACTCTTAATGAAGCAACTGAAACATATAATGAATTAAAAAATTATATTGATGATGTATATTTATTTCCTGAAGATGATCTAATGGCTAAAAAAGCTATTGCAGTATCACCTGAACTACTATACATGAGAGTAAATTTATTAAATAAATTTAATGATAATAAAAATAAAATTGTAATTATGCATTTAAACAGTTTTATAAAAAAACTACCTAATAAGGATAAATATATAGATAACAAAATAAATTTGAATATTGGAGATAAAATTAATAGAGATTCTCTAGTAAAAAAATTAAATCAAAATGGTTATAAAAGAGAAAGTGTTGTTTATAATGTATCAGATTATTCTGTTAGAGGATTCGTAGTTGATATTTATCCAATTAATGAAGAAAATCCAATTAGGATTGAATTTTTTGATGATGAAATAGAAAAAATTAAATATTTTGATATAATGTCACAAAAATCTATTAAAGAGATAGATTCTATTTCAATTGGAACAATAAAAGATGATTTTGGTGAAAACAATTCAAATATAAAAGATTATGTATCAAATTCATTAACTATTTATACAAATTATAATCAAATTAAAGAACAAGAAAAAATGTTAGCTCCTCAAATAAAATTTTTAGAAGTTGAAAATGAATTATTAAAATTAAAAGATTTAGTTAATAATGATGATATATATTTAGAAACAATAAATAATAGAAATTGTGATATTAAAATTGATGCACAAAGCATTCCAAAATATGAAAATGATAAGGAAAGATTTATTAAAGATATAATAGAAACTAATGGTATCTTATATTGTAGTAATGATAAATTAGCAAATGAACTAAAAAAACACGAAAAAAGACTAAAAATAGAAAAATATACATTAAATCATGGTTTTATATATAAAAAACAATATTTTTATTCAGAATATGACTTGATTGATACATATAAACCAAGAGAATTTATAAGAGAAAAAGCATATGGAGACAAGATTTTGTCAATAGATAGTATAAATATTGGCGATTATGTTGTACATAGAAAATCTGGTATTGGTATATATAGAGGAATAACTACTATTGAAAAAAATGGATTAAAAAGAGATTATTTATTAATTCAATATAAAGGTAATGATAAGTTATATATGCCTGTTGAGGATATAACAAAATTATATAAATATACATCCAAGGAAGGTGCTAAACCAACTATTAATAAACTTAATAGTATTGAATGGACTAAAACAAAATTAAGAATTAAGGAAAGAATAAAAAATATAACAGGTGAATTATTAAAAATATATAAAGAAAGAAACAAAGCAACTATTAATCCATTCAAAAAAGATGATGAGGAACAATTATTATTTGAAAATGAATTTGAATATAAAGAAACAACGGATCAATTAAAAGTAATTGATGAAATTAAACATGATTTAGAAAGTCCAAGACCAATGGAGAGACTTCTATGTGGTGATGTTGGTTATGGCAAAACTGAAGTAATATTTAGAGCAATGTTTAAAACTGTTATGAATAATAAACAAGTAGCATACTTATGTCCTACTACAGTTTTATCACATCAACAATATGATTCAGCTATTCAAAGATTTAAAAATTATGGTGTTAATATTGATTTAATTAATAGACATTTTACTAACAAACAAGTTCAAGAAAAATTAAAAAAATTAAAAGAAGGAAAAACAGATATAATTATTGGTACACATAGATTATTAAGCAAAGATGTTGAATTTAAAGATTTGGGTCTTCTTGTTATAGATGAAGAACATCGTTTTGGTGTAGAACAAAAAGAAAAAATTAAGGGATTAAAATCAAATGTACATGTACTATCTGTATCAGCAACTCCAATTCCAAGAAGCTTACAAATGTCACTTGTTGGTATTAGGGATTTATCATTAATAGAGAGTGCTCCTGAAAATAGATATCCTGTTCAAACATATGTAATAGAATATAATGAAATGTTAATTAGGGAATCTATACTAAAAGAAGTATCAAGAAAAGGGCAAGCATTTATTCTTTATAATAATATTACTGATATGGAAAGTATTGTTAACAAATATAAAAAACTTATTCCTGAAGTAAGAATATGTTTTGCTCATGGAAAAATGAATAAAGATGAAATGCAAGATGTTATATACGATTTTACTAATAAAAAATATGATGTATTAGTTAGTACAACTATTATTGAAAATGGTATTGATATTCCTAATGCTAATACTATTATAGTTATAGATGCTGATAGATTTGGACTTTCACAACTATATCAAATTAGAGGTAGAGTTGGTAGAAGTGATAAAATTGCATACGCATATTTAATGTATAAAAAAGAAAAAGTATTAAATAGTGTTGCTATTAAGAGATTAGAAGCTATTAAAGAATTTACTGAACTTGGTAGTGGCTATAAAATATCTATGAGAGATTTAGCTATTAGAGGCGCTGGTGATATTCTTGGAAAAGAACAAGCTGGGTTTATTGATTCAGTTGGTGTTAGTATGTATTTAGATCTTATCAATGAAGAAGTAAAAGGAATAGATAATGATCAAGAAGAAGAAAAAGATGTAATTCCTATTGATGTAGAAACACATATTGGAAATGAATATACAGATGAAAATAATATTTTAATTGAATTACATAAAAAAATTAATGGTATAACTAATAAGAAAGAACTAAATGAAGTATTATCTGAAATAAGAGATAGATTTGGTTATACAAATGCTTCTTTAGAATTATATGCTCATGAAAAATATTTAGAAAAATTAATAATGGTTACTAATGTTAAAATGACTGAAAATGATAATCTAAAATCTATAATAAAATTAAAGAAAGAAATATTTAGTAATATTAATGTAGAAAAGTTATTTGTTGAAACTACTAAAATATCAACTAAGTTTAATTTCTCATATAAAAATGAAACAATAATTATTACATTATTAAAAGCAACATTAGAAAAGAATTATATATATTATTTAGAAAGTTTATTAGAATTAATATATTCAATGAAATTTAATTCTTAAATAAGAGGTGTATTATGATAGATACTCATGCTCATATTTTAAATGAATATTATGATAATATTGATGAATTAGTAAAAACATTAAAGGATAAAAATGTTTTATATGTTTTAAATGCATCTAGTAATTATAATGAAGCGTTAGAAATTATAGAATTATCAAAAAAATATAATAATTTTGTATTACCAGTAATTGGAATACATCCGGAAAGTATTAATGAAAAAGATAAATTAGATGATATTGAAAAATTAATAAAAGAAAATAAAGTGTATGCAATTGGTGAAATAGGTTTAGATTACTATTGGGTTAAAGATAATAAAGAAGAACAAAAAGAACTATTTATTAAGCAAATAGAATTAGCTAAAAAATATAATTTACCAATTATTGTTCATTCAAGAGATGCTATACAAGATACTTTTGATATTTTAAAAAATCATAAAGTAAAAGGAATATTACATGCATATTCTGGTAGTGTTGAAATGGCACGTGAATTTATTAAACTGGGTTATAAACTTGGTATAGGTGGAGTATTAACTTTTAAAAATTCTAAATTATATGAAGTAATAGAACAAATAGATTTAGAAAATATTGTTTTAGAAACAGATAGTCCATATCTTTCACCAGAACCATTCAGGGGAAAACAAAATAATCCATCTAATGTTTATTATGTAGCTAAAAAGATTGCTGAAATAAAGAATATTAGTGTAGAAGAAGTAATAGAAAAAACAACTAAAACAGCCATTGGTTTTTTTGACATTTAATACTGCATATTATATAATTTTTATAGGGAGAAATGTATGAAACAGTATGTAATAAGTCGTATTTTAATGACTGTTGAATTCATTATAATATTTGTATTCATAATATTTGGAATTAATAAAGGAACATTTAGTGTTTCTTCTCTTTCAATTGCTTTGAATACTGATTATGAAAAGAATTTAGACTCCTCAATTATTAAAAAAAATCAAAGTGAATTATATACTCAAGGAATATATAATCCTTTATATTCATTCACTGGAGACTTAACCGGATATGCCGGAGATTGTCCTTTATGCAGTGGTTATTTAGCTTGTCCACCAAGGACTAATGTATTAAAAGAAGGAATATATTATAATGATAAAACATATGGTACAGTAAGAATTGTTGCTAGTAGCAGAAACTATCCATGTGGAACTATTATTAGATTTAAAGTAAATAAATTATCATCAGAACCAATATATGCAATTATACTTGATAGAGGTGTTGGTGGAAATGATATTGACTTATTAGTTGAAAATGAAGACTTTGCAAGAAAGAATGTTGGTAGAGTTAGAAATACTAAATTTGAAGTAATAAGAGAAGGATGGAAAAAATGAGTTTTGATTACAATAAAGCACTTGGTCAAAACTTTTTAAAAGATAATAATATTATAAAAAAAATATCTGAAAGTATAAATCCAAGTAATAAAGATTTGATAATAGAAATTGGCCCTGGAGCGGGAGCATTAACAAAAGAATTAGTTAAGAAAGAAGCAGATGTTATTTGTTTTGAAATTGATAAAAGATTAGAAAGTATTTTAAGTGAAATTAAAAGCGATAAATTAAAAATATATTTCGAAGATTTTCTAAAAATAAATTTAAAAGAATATATTAATCCTAAATATGAAAAATTATATTTTGTAGGTAATTTACCATATTATATAACTACAGCAATTATAAATAAGATTATGGATGAATCTAATCCATATGAAATAACAATAATGATCCAAAAAGAAGTTGCTCTTCGTTTTGCAGCTAACCCTCATTCTAGAGATTATTCATCTATATCAGTATTTTTACAATACAATTTTGATATAGAAAAAGTATGTAGTGTTAGTAAGAATTGTTTTGAACCAATACCTAAAGTTGATAGTATGGTAATTAAACTAAGAAGAAATAAAAAATATGCATCAAATAATGAAGAATTATTATATAAATTGATTAAAGATTCATTTAGACAAAAGAGAAAAAATTTAAGAAATAATTTATCAAATTATGATTTAGAAAAGATAGAAAAATTATTACAAGAAAAGAATAAATCATTAATGTGTAGAGCTGAAGAATTAAGTGTAGAAGATTTTGTTTTTCTATCAAATAATTTATAAAGAACATATTGAAAAATATATGTTTTTTTCTTTTTAATAAAAAGTTACTTACATTACGTTTTTTTACATTAAATTATTGCACTTACAAATGATTTGTATTATAATTAATTTAGCTAATGGTTAAGGAGGTACTCATGGAAATTACATCAGTAAAGATTCGTAAGGTTGAAAGAGAAGGATCTCGTATGAAAGGAATCGCTTCTGTAGTTGTTGATAATGCTATTGCTATTCACGACATTAGAATTATCGAAGGTGACAATGGATTATTCATTGCAATGCCTAGTCGTAAGACTCCAGTAGGTGAATATAGAGATATAGCTCATCCAATCAACCAAGAAGTTAGAACTATGTTTGAAAAAGAAATATTAGATGCTTATGATAAAGCAGAAGATGTTCAAACTGCTGAAGAAGGCGAATAAAATAAATGACTACGATAAGTAGTCTTTTTTATTTAATTTTTAAGAAAAAATTTACAATTCTAGTGTCAATCTAATTCTATCTCATTGTTTTTCTTTTTCTCAATTATTATAATTGTTTTAAGAATGGGATTGGATATGAAAAAAATGAGTAGAAAGACAAAAATTAGGGTGACTTTTTTAGGTATTAGTCTTATAATAGCTAGTATAGTTTTTGTGACGTCTAGTTTTTCATATGTGTCTCAAATTATAAAAACTAAAGAGGAAATAAAAGAGTTAAATATTACATATAATGAAAAATTAGAAACTGAAGAAGAACTAAAAGACGAGATTAATAAATTAAAAGATCCAGAATATATGGCTCGTTATGCTAGGGAAAAATATTTGTATTCAAAGGATGATGAAATTATTATTAAAATCGTAGACTAGAGGTATCCCAATGGAAGAGGTTTATAATTTTATCTTAAATGATATTGGTTTAAAGAAAGAAGACGCTATTGTTGTTGGAGTATCAGGCGGTCCAGATTCAATGGCTTTATTACATTTACTTTTAAGTATTAAAAAAGAAAAACATATTAGAATTATTTGTGCTCATATTAATCATAATCAAAGAAAAGAAAGTGCAGAAGAAGAGGAATATGTAAAAAGTTATTGCAGGGACAATGATATTATTTTTGAATGCATTAAAATAAATAAATGGGGTGAAGATAATTTTGAGAGTGAAGCAAGAAGTGTAAGATATACTTTCTTTGAAGATTTAATTGAAAATTATAATGCATCTTTCTTAATGACTGCTCACCATGCTGATGATTTAATTGAAACAATATTAATGAGAATTGTAAGAGGTTCTACATTAAAAGGATACAGTGGTTTTAATAAAATAGTAGATAAAGGAACTTATAAAATTGTAAGACCTTTCTATACAATTACAAAAGATGAAATTTTAAAATATAATGAAGATAATAATATTAAGTATTATATTGATGCAACTAATAATGAAGATATTCATACTAGAAATAGATATAGACATGTAGTACTTCCATTTTTGAAAAAAGAAAATCCAAATGTTCATAAAAAGTTTATTAAATTTAGTGAGACATTAATGGAATATAATAATTATATTGATAGAGAAGCTGATAATAGTTTTAATAGAATTTTTCTAAACGGATCACTTGATATTGATAAATTTAAAGAACTTGAAAAAATTATTCAAACAAAAATTATTTATTCAATTTTAGAAAAAATATATGGTGATGATTTATTAATAATTGGAGATGCTCATGTAGATTTAATTTTTGATTTGATTTATTCAAATAAATCTAATAGTATTATTCATTTACCAAATAGTGTTATTGTTGTTAAATCATATAACGAAATATCTTTTGATTATGATGAAGATATTGAATGTGAGTATGAATTAGAAATTAATGGAAAAGTAAATCTTCCTAATGGAAAGATTATTGAAATAGTTACAAATAATTATGATAATTCAAATAATACTTTAAAAATTAATAGCGAAGAAGTGAAACTTCCATTATATGTTAGAAATAGAAAAGATGGAGATAGAATACATATTAAAGGTATGACTGGTACTAAAAAAGTAAGTGATATTTTTATCAATGAAAAAATTAAATCTTCAGATAGAGATATATGGCCAGTAGTACTCGATGCAGAAGATAACATAATATGGATTCCTGGATTAAAAAAATCTAAATATGATAAGAAAAATGATGAAAAATATGATATAATACTTAGGTATTATTAGAAAGGAAAAAATATATGAATATTAAAAAAACTAAAAGAAACATGAACTTTTTACCTTATATATTATTACTAGTTGTGGTAATTGGTTCATTATTATTTACTAATTCAATCGGAAATAAAGTAAATGAATTAAATTATACACAATTAACTAGTGAAATAAATAACGACAATGTAACAGAAATTAATATTACACCAAGAAGTGGTTCAGGAGTATACATTGTAACTGGTAAATTAAAAGGTTATAAAAAGAATGAATCTTTTAAAGCTACTATTCCTTATACTGATACAGTAATATCTACTATATATACAATAGCAGAAGAACATAACTTAAAAGTAGAAACTAATACAAACCCAGAAAATAGTATTTGGATTTCTCTATTAATTAATGTTGTTCCACTTGTATTAATAGGAGTATTATTCTATATGATGTTATCAAGATTAGGAAGTAATGGAAAAGGTACATTTGATTTTGGTAAAAGTAGAGCTAAATTATCTCAAGATGGTGGAACTAAAACATTTAAAGATGTAGCTGGTTTAAAAGAAGAAAAAGAAGAAGTTCAAGAATTAATAGATTTCTTAAAGAACCCTAAAAAGTTTACTAAGATGGGAGCTAGAATTCCAAAAGGAGTTTTATTAGTAGGTCCTCCAGGAACAGGTAAAACATTACTTGCTAAAGCTGTAGCTGGAGAAGCAAAAGTACCATTCTTCTATATTAGTGGTTCTGATTTTGTAGAATTATTTGTTGGTGTTGGTGCTTCTCGTGTTAGAGATATGTTCCAACAAGCTAAACAAACTGCTCCTTGTTTAATATTTATAGATGAGATAGATGCAGTTGGTCGTGAAAGAGGAACTGGACTTGGTGGTGGACATGATGAAAGAGAGCAAACATTAAACCAATTATTATCCGAGATGGATGGATTTGGTGAAAATGAAGGTATCATAATTATAGCTGCTACTAATAGACCAGATGTATTAGATCCTGCACTTTTAAGACCAGGTAGATTTGATAGACAAGTAACTGTTGGAAAACCAGATGTTAAAGAAAGAGAAGAAATATTAAATGTACATGCTAAAAATAAAATACTTGATAAAAATGTCAATTTAAAATTTATAGCAAGTAGAACTCCAGGATATAGTGGAGCTGATTTAGAAAACTTACTTAATGAAGCTGCATTATTAGCAGTAAGAAGAAATAAAGAAAGTATTACAATGGAAGAAATAGATGAAGCTAGTGATAGAGTTCTTATGGGACCTGCTAAAACTAGTAGAAAAGTAAGTGACTATGAAAAGAAAATTGTTGCTTATCATGAAGCTGGTCATGCAGTTAGTGGAATAGTTCTTCCAAATGGTGAAGAAGTTCACAAGATTACAATTATTCCTCGTGGGGTAGCAGGTGGTTATACACAAATGCTTCCAAAAGAGGAAAGAACTTTAGTTTATACAGAAAAAGAATTAAAAGAACAAATCATTACTTTATTATCAGGACGTGCTAGTGAAGAAGCATACATGCATGAGATTTCAACTGGTGCAAGTGATGACTTTAAAAGAGCAACTAAGATTGCTAGAAGCATGGTTACTGAATATGGTATGAGTTCTCTTGGTCCAATGCAATTTGAGCATCAAAGTGAAAGTGTTTTCTTAGGAAGAGATTATAATAAAACTAAGAATTATTCAGATCAAGTAGCATTATTAATAGATCAAGAAGTAAAGAAAATTATTGATGATTGTTATAAAGAAGCAAAAAGAATAGTCTCTAGCGAAAAGAAATTAATTAGTGTACTTGCTAATGCTTTAATTGAAAGAGAAACTATAACTAAAGAAGAAATAGAAGACTTAGTTGAAGCAAATAGTGACTATAAAGTTAAACATGAAGAAAAAAAAGAAACTAAAAAAGAAGTAAAAGAAGAAATAGTAGAAGAAGCAAAAAAGGATACTAAAGAAGAGGAGTAAGAGATTACAATTTTGTAATCTCTTTTTGAGTTTATGCTTAATAATGTTATAAAACAATTTTTAATTTATCATGGTATCAATCCTGATTATTTATCTAAGTTAGTTGATACTAATGTTTATCATACACCACAATACCTTGGTGTTATTTCTGGTGTAATAATATTTAGACCACAAGTTATAACAGAAGTAAGCATTGGCGATATATATGGTACTAACATTAATAATTCAAGAGGAGCTGAATCTATATTTGATTTATTATGCGAATTCTATAAAGATGAACCAAAACCAAAAAGAAGTTTCTTTAAAAGATCAGATGAGCATCATATAAGATCAAATGATAATTTGTTATTAAATAGAGATGCAATGTTAGAAAAATGTAATGCTAGTCCTGAATTAATGAGTGTATGTAGAATAGATAATGCTAATAATATTAATCTTATATATTCCAATGGTATGCACAGATATTTAGCACTAAGAACATTATATTTGAAAGAAATATCAAATAATCCTAATGATATTGAAAGAATAAAAAAGAAATATAAAGTAAAAGTTGGATTAAATGAAATAGATGAAATAAAAACCTTTTGTTTCTTTATATTTAGACATTATCAAAGAAAAAATGGTAAAAGGGCTGGATATAGATTAGAATATGTTAATCGTGAATATACTGGTAGATTGTTATTTGCAACACTTGGTGAAAATAATAAAGTAGAAGAAGAATTTGCATTTAATGATGAAGAATTAATTGAATTTATTAAACCTTTTATTGAACTTGATTTGGATTATTATAAATCAATAAAAGTACCAAGTTTTCAATTATTTTTAACATCTTTAGGTTATAATGAAGATAGTAAAATAAAGTTATAAGGAGGAGATTATGAAAGAAAAAACATTAGTAATACTTGCTGCTGGAATGGGTAGCAGATATGGAGGATTAAAACAAACTGAGAAGTTTGGACCAAATGGTGAATACATAATTGATTATTCAATTTACGATGCTATTAAAGCAGGATTTAATAAAGTAGTATTCATTATTAAAGAAGAAAATTATGATTTATTTAGAGAGACAGTTGGTAAAAGAGTAGAAAATCATATAAAGGTAGAATATGTATTTCAAAATTTTGATAATGTTGATAAGAAATATACTATTCCAGCTGAAAGAGTAAAACCACTAGGAACAGCACATGCAATACTATGTGCTAAAGATAAAGTGCATGAAGATTTTGCAATTATTAATGCAGATGATTTTTATGGAAGAGATGCATTTATGGTAGCAAGTAATTTTATGGATAAGAATGAAAAAGATATAGCAATAGTAGGTTATAAAGTAAGTAATACATTAACTGAAAATGGAGCTGTTAAAAGAGGAATTCTTAAAATAGAAAATGGTAAATTGTTAAGAATAATAGAAAGTAGTATAGAAACTAAAGGTGATATTATTGAGGCGTCACCACTTTCTGGAGATGATTCATTTACTATTTCAGAAAATGATCTAGTTTCAATGAATATGATAGTATTTCCTGCTAATTTCTTTAATTATATTGAAGATAATTTTGATGATTTCTTACAAAATAATGATTTAACTAAAGCAGAATACTTAATACCAGATGTTATTTCAAAAGCATTAGATGAAAAATTATTAAATGTATATGTAGAATCAACTAATGCTAAATGGGTTGGTGTTACATATAAAGAAGACAAAGATGGAGTTACTAATTACATTAATAAATTAATTAGTGATGGAGAATATAAAAGTGACCTTTGGTCATAATTGACAAATAATATAAAAGTATTATAATATTTCGGAAGCGAGGTGGAGTATGATATTATTTATTGATACTCATGATGAGTTAATTACTGTTGCATTAAAGAATAATGATGAATTATTTATAAAAACAAAAGAGAGTGAATATAGTCACTCTATTTATACTATGCCTTTAATAGAAAGTTTATTTAAAGAAAATAATCTAGATGTAAAAGATTTAAAAAAGATTATAGTAGTTAATGGACCAGGAAGTTTTACTGGTATTAGAATAGGTCTTTCTATTGCTAAGACTATGGCTTATGCTTTAAATATTGATATTAATACGATTTCTAGTTTAACAGCATATTTAATTAGTAATGATAATGGCAAAAAAAGAAAAGCTGTTATTGAAGATAATAAAGGTTATTATATTAGTGTAATGGATGAAAATAACAATATTATTGTTCCTGAATATTATAGTGAAGAAGATAATGAAAATTTTGATCTAGTAGATAAAAAACTAGATGTAGAACAAATAATAGAATATTGCAAAAATATGAAAAGTGAAAATCCTCATCATGTTAATGCTAATTATGTTAAAAAGATAGAGGTGGAACATGATAAATAAGGAAATATTAAGTGATACAGATGCTATTTATAATTATATGAATGGAGATACTGTTTTAGGATATATTGAAATAAGACTTGTTGATGGTGTTCTTGATATTATGAATTTATATGTTAATGAGGAAGAAAGACGTAAAGGTATTGCTTCATCTTTATTAAACGAGGTAATTGAAAAAGAAGATTATAATAGAATAATGCTAGAAGTAAATGAAAATAATAATGAAGCAATTAGACTATATACTAAGTTTGGTTTCACTGAAATAAGTCTTCGTGAAAGATACTATGGTGAAGATACAGCAATAATTATGGAGAAGGTGAAATAATGAAAGATGTATATATTTTAGCAGTAGAATCATCATGTGATGAAACTAGTGTAAGTATAATTAAAAATGGCTATGAAGATATTGCAACTATCATTAATTCACAAATTGATGTACATACTAAATATGGTGGAGTAGTACCAGAAGTTGCAAGTAGATTACATTTAGAAAATATTACTATGGTTATTAATGAATGTTTAGAAAAAGCTAATATGAAACTTGAAGATATGGATGCATTTGCTTGTACTTATGCTCCAGGACTTCTTGGTAGTTTACTTGTTGGAGTAGAAGCTACAAAGGCACTTGCATTTATATATAACAAACCATTTATAGCAACTAATCATATGATGGGTCATATATATGCTAATATGATTGGTAATAAATTAGAATATCCATTGATATCATTAATAGTTAGTGGTGGTCATACTGATTTAATATTAATGAAATCAGAAGATAGTTTTGAATATTTAGGTTCTACTTTAGATGATGCTATTGGTGAAGCGTATGACAAAGTAGCAAGAATATTAGATTTACCATATCCAGGTGGACCTAATGTTGAAAAGTATGCACTTGAAGGAAACCCTACATATAAAATGCCACAAATAATGAATGATGAGTCATTTAATTTTAGTTTTAGTGGTATAAAGAGTCATTGCAATAATTTAGTTCATAATGAACATCAAAGGGGAAATGAAATTAATAAAAATGATTTAGCATTTTCATTTCAAAATTGTGTTACATCACATTTAGTTGATAAAACAAAAAAAGCATTACTTAAATATAATATTAAAACATTCTTATTAAGCGGTGGTGTTGCTGCTAATTCATTTATTAGAAATGCTCTTAAAAATATGTGTGATGAAATTGGTGTTGAAATGCATATGCCAGAAAAAAGATATTGTACAGATAATGCTGCTATGATAGGAGCAGCAGCATATGTACTTTATAAACATAAAAAGTTTGCTGATTTATCAGTAAATGCACAAAGTCATATTACATTAAATGATTAAAATAAAAAGATCTAATTAATTAGATCTTTTTTATAATACATTTTCTTCAAAACCTATTCTTTCTTTTATAAGATAATAGGTTTTTTCTTTTTCTTTATTAAATAAAGAATGCAAATATAAATTAAATATATTAGTTAGTATTAAGAATAATAAAATTATATTATTATTAACATCAAATAATTCAAGAATAATCATTAATAAATAAATGAATGTTAATGTTAATAATGATAAAGTAATTGTGTTATAAATTTTATTTTTACTATTTGAATATTCTTTTAATAATTTATAATTTATTTCATCAATTTTTTTATTTTCTGTTTTCATATAATAAGTATTAAATCCAATTACATTAAATGTATAAATTGAAAATGGTTTTTGTTTTGAATATTCAATTATTGCATTAACAACATTTTTATTCATAATTCTAAAATATGAATTATTATAATCAAAATTTAAATCATACATTTTATTAAATAATTTTAGTTTCATTTTTCTGAAAAAATTTGTTTCAACATAATTTGTTTTCATACAAATTTGATCATATTCTTTATGGTTACATAAGTAATCATACATTTTTGCTATTTGATTAATTTGATAATTATTATCAATATCATATAAACATACAAAATCATGTTTAGAATGAACAATTCCTGCTAAAAAACATGAATTTTTATCAAATTTTTTAGAAAAACTAACAATTTTTACATTTAAATCGTTATTTTTCTGTATATTTTTCAAAATTTCTAATGTTTTGTCTGTTGAAGCATTATCTATAAAAATTAAATTATATTTAATATTTTTTAGTTCTTCTTCAAATTTATTATAAAGTGATTCTAATGTTTTTTCTAAATTATAAACATTAACAATTATATCTAAAGTCATAAAAATTAATATCCCTTCGTTCCATCTAAACTATCATCATTATCAACTAATTCTTGTACATCAATTTCTCTATATTTTTGTTTTGAATCTCTAAATACCATTTTTGAAATTCCACTGTTGATTATAAATCTTTTACACATTGCACATGGCATTGCATCTTTTACATATTCACCAGTTTTAGCATCTACACCAACTTCATATAAAGTTGCACCCATCATATCTTTTCTTGGAGCAGATATGATTGCATTTTGTTCTGCATGAACACTTCTACATAATTCGTATCTTTCCCCTCTTGGAATTTTTAATTCTTCTCTTATACATTTTCCTAAATCTGTACAATTTTTTCTTCCTCTTGGAGCACCATTATATCCAGTTGAAATTATTTCATCATCTTTAACAATTACTGCTCCCCATTTTCTTCTTAAACATGTTGATCTTTCTAATGTAGTTTCAGCTATATCTAAATAATAATTTGTTTTATCAATTCTTTTCATAATTAAAACCTCTAATTAATTTTATCATAAAGAAAATTATATTTAAATAATAGTTATAAAAAAAGAGTTATTATTTTTTAACTCTTTGTAATTTTAATGCTCTTTCATATTCACTTTCCATTAACGATAGTTCCATATTTCTCTGATTAAAATATAAAACTAATTCTTCAAAAAACTCTTGAGTAAATGGTACATCCATATCACTAAAATAGAAACCATGCATTAGGAACAAATTATATAAATCAGGGTATCTTCTTAATGGGTCAGTAGAGTGTGAATATATAGGTATATGAAGACCATTATGAAATCTTGGTGTTGTTGAATACTTACTATCCATATATATTCTATCTATTACTTTTTGAGTACTTTCATCTACATCTATTTTCATTTTTCTAACTAAGTTTTGTATGTAAGATGGATCTTGTATTCTATATACATAAGGTACTGATTCATTACACATTAAGGTTGCTATTAATTTGTTATATAAAACCATTAATTCTGAATTAATTTTATCACTTTTACTATCTCTAATTCTTTTATCAAAAGAACTGATATCTTTTTTATACCAATATAGTTTTTTATTTGGATTATTTTGATCAAGTAAACAAGCAACATCATATAAATCTTTTAATGGTTTAGTAAAATCTCTATCAAAATTATTAAACAAATCATTACTTTCATCATGACTAAAGTTTCTTGTTACGCTAATAACATTTTCAGTTATATAGTATTTTTTTACATGACCATCTTGATCAATAATTGCATAAAGTGATACAACTTCTCTTGGTTGTGCTTCAGTTAAAGAAAAACGATTTTCTACTTCAGGTGATAAAATTCTAACACTGTTTTCCCCTAAATATAAAACTTTAAAATTATTTCTAGCAATAATATCTTCAATACTATTTGGTCTAATTGCTGAAGTTGGATCTGCTATATGTATTCCTACAACATAATCATCATTTTCTCTTCTTATACTAAGAGCGTCATCTCTTAATCTAGTTCCTTCATTATCTATAGTAATAATTTGTTCATCGTAATACTCTCTATTTGGAATATAAAAGTATGGTGTAGAAATATCTTTTATTATTCCGTATTTATCTAATATTTCATCTGGTTCTAAACCTCTTTTAACACCAAATATAATTAAATAAATTTCATTAGCAAATTGATTAGTATCATCAGTTTTTGCATTTAATCTATCTAGATATTCTTTCTTATTAATAGTAGATGTATAAAATATTTTTAATAAAGATATATAATAATATATATATAAGTCATTATTAACAATAGCATCTACTGCTAAATCAAATACATAATCAAACAAATCATTTTTATCTTGTAATATAACTCCTTTATTTGTATTTAATAATTTTTTAATAATATTAATATCTTCTTTTCTATCTATTAATTTAATTAATAATTTTTTTAGATCATCTAATTTAATATTTTTATCTAAAACAATTTCATCAAGTCTATTAGCTGAATCCATAAAACTAGTATTATAAAATTTATTAGCATTTGCTAAGAGAGCTTCTCTAGTTTTTTTAATTCTTCTTCTATTAATTATTACTTCTTCTTCATTAAATTCACAATTTTGACATAATAAACAAAGAAATTCTACTGAATTACTAATTATTTCTTCAAAAAAAGCGTTATCTTTGATAACACCTATTTCGCCATTTAAAAAATTAAAAGTTTTTCTGATTAGTTGTTTTTCGGATGCATTATAGTATTCTTTTATATTTTCTATTTTTTCTTCGCTAAAATCACCGTCATATATAAAATCTCTAAATGTATCGTTATTCATGCTATACCCTCTATATAAATAATACCACATAATAGCTTATTATAACAAGGAAAATATGATATAATTATTGTGAGGTGTAGTATGTTTAAATATAAGAAATTGCTTTTATTTATTCTTACATTTTTATTTATATTATTCTCTTTTATAGAATTTATAATCTATTTTAAAGTGGATAATACTTTTTTTGGTATGGTTTATTTACTAAATAACTTATTAATATTGTTTCTACTTGTGCCTTGTGCATATAATTATAAAAGGAGATTCAGCTCAGCTAGAGTTAGTAAATTAATACTGATCATACTATTTGGAATATTTAATAGTTTTATATTACAAGACATAGTTATAAATACAATTAACTATACAGATGACTCATTAAAATATATAGAAAAAGTATTCATATATAAGAACATTTTTAAGTCAATTATATATGCTGGTCTTCTATTTATAACAATATTTGAGTTTAATATTAGAAAATTAATTAAAAAAAGTGTTAGAAAAGAGGTTGACTAATACTTTTTTTTTGCTATAATAATACACGTTTAGTTAGTCCGAATATACAAAAAGATTGACTTTTTTCAAAAAATATGGTATAATACAATCACTTTTTCAAAGGGGGTAAAATTTATGAAAAATGAATTAGTGAAAGAAACACAAAGTATGTGTGAAAGTATGTATAAGTCATTAGTAGCTTATCATACAACACTAAAAGAAAATGGTGCAACTAACAGAATTCTTAATGAAGTTAGTAATGACATTTGGAAAGTTAAAAGAATTCATAATGGTGTTAATGAAGATAATGTTGAAGAATATCATACTCAAGCAGTTGAACTTCATAGTTATTTAGTTGACAAATATGAATTAGTTGTTCCTGGTCTTGAAGAACCTGAAAGGGTTGAAACACTTACAGAAGAAACTTCTGTAGATGACGAGAAAGGAGTTGGAGCTGGAGCTGTTGCTTTAGGATTAGTTGGTGCTACATTACTTACTGGAATTGCTATCCATACTGGATTAGAAGCTAAGAAAGTAAGAAGTGAAAAACCTGAAACTGAAACAGTTGAAGAAACTGAAACTCCAGTAAGAGTTATTACTAGAGCTGAAGATGAACAACCAACAGAAACAGAAAAACCAACAGAAACAGAAAAACCAACAGAAACAGAAAAACCAACAGAAACTGAAAAACCAACAGAAACTCAAGAGGAAGAAGTTGTACAATTAGTAGCAGGAGAATATGGTACATTCTTTGATATCAATGATCCTGAACAAGTACACGCAAGAGCTCAATATATTTTTGATAATTATTTTGCTAATAATCCAACATTAACTGCTCAACAAAAGAGATTAATTACTGTTGAAAATTTAGAAAATACTATCAGAATTATGAATGGTACTTTACCAATTAACGAACAAGGATATGAATTCTTTGATGGAATGACATTAAATGAATATACTGATGTTTTATGTGAAGTAGTTATTAATGTTAACTCAAATGATACAAATCATTATACTTACTTCCCAGCTTACTTATTATTTGCTGATGGAACTGAAGAATCTGATTTCGTTAGATCTTATAGTGTAATTTATGATAAGTTAATATATGCTTTAAATGAACATGATGATGAACAAGTTCAAGATGCTATCGCTTGCTTAGGATTTAAATTCTATAATGAATGGTATCTACAAGGAATGTATGGTGATACAAACCCACATCTATTTAGAACTGACTTAATGTATTTAACATTTATTTCAACAATTGAACCTTATAATACAACTGCTAGAGAATGGCATTTATCAGAACAAACTCCAGTATGTATTGAAGCTTGCTTAGATTATAATACTGGTGAAAAAGGATTAATTTCTGTAAATGATTTAGTTGTTGCATTAGAAACAGGTGCTTGGAATAATGTTGGTGCTAAATTAGGTGGTATGGATGTTGAACCAAATCCATGGCTTGCTGAATACTATGATGCTTTAAATCAACAATTATCTTGGAAATATGATCATAGACAAACATTAAATTTAAATAATAATTAATTAGAGGGGGGTTTTGATATGTATAGTAATGAAAGAAAAAGTGGATTTAGTGTATTAGATCTATTAGTAAAAATTATATTTGCTGCTATATTTATATTCATATTAATTTGGT
>JAEEGL012411917.1_pt1 | contig 28614 bp, 18 predicted proteins | sample 9134231 | NCBI WGS metagenome assembly JAEEGL01 (sample SAMN16246548, study PRJNA631951) | gut metagenome | biome: gut microbiome; feature: rumen; material: fiber-attached | host: Bos | place: Iran: Karaj | collected 2018-10 | reverse complement strand
TGCTGAATATACACCGTTTAAGTTTTCTCCGGGGATTCCCATCATTTTTGGAAGTCCTGCTCCCGAGCCTATAACAATTGCATCAAATCCGTCTTCTTTTAATTGTTTTACGGTAATGGATTTACCTACAACAACGTTAGTTACGAATTTAACCCCCATTGATTTTAAATTTTCGATTTCTTTATCAAGGAACTTTCTTGGTAATCTGAAAGGGGGAATACCGTACCTTAAAACACCGCCTAATTTGTGTAATGCTTCAAAAACAACAACCTCATGTCCTGCACGTCTAAGGTCTGCAGCTGCGGTAATACCTGCACAGCCAGAACCTACAATTGCGACTTTTTTGCCTGTTTCCTTTATTTCACCCACTTTTAAAGCCGTTGAATCACCAACATATCTTTCAAGAGCACCTATTGCAATAGGCTCGGATTTAATACCAAGCACACATTTCCCTTCACATTGACGTTCTTGAGGGCAAACTCTGCCGCATACGGAAGGAAGTAAGCTTGATTCTCTGATTACTTCACCAGCTTTTTCTATATTGCCTTCTTTTACTTCGTGTATAAAAGCAGGAATATTAATGTTTACGGGACAGCCCTGCACGCATCTCGGATTTTTACAGTTCAAACAGCGAGAAGCCTCCAATTTTGCCTGTTCGTCCGTTAAATTTGATTCTACAGCATCAAAGTTAGTGCGTCTAATCATAGGGTCTTGTTCATGTTGTCTTTGTCTTACGGCCATGTGTTTATCCTTTTTATTCATTCGTATTAGACTAATTATACTATAAAGTTAATTTTGTGGCACAGCATAGTTCAAGCATCAGTTTTAACCGTCGGATTGTACTATTCCGGCTTATACATAAAATTCCTTTTTGTCCGACAAAGTCTAATCTATAGAGAAAATATCCTGCAGATCTGCGTACGTTAAAGTCTTACCGATATTTCTGTCTACCGAAATGACGGAATCTACAAGATTTCGCTTATCCTGTTTCAATTTTTGAATTTTTTCTTCAACCGTATTCTTTGTAATCAGACGGTATACAAATACTTTCTTCGTCTGCCCGATACGATATGCACGGTCTGTAGCCTGATCTTCAACGGCAGGATTCCACCACGGGTCATAATGTATTACATAATCCGCACCCGTTAAGTTCAAACCTGTACCGCCGGCTTTTAAACTTACAAGGAATATTGGAATTGATTCATCCGTATTAAATCTTTCAACAACTTCCTGTCTGTCCTTCGTTGAACCTGTTAAATATTCGTGTTTTATACCTTCTTTTATAAGCCATTCTTTTATTAAATCAAGCATATCGACAAACTGAGAGAACAATAATATTCTGTGACCCTCTGATATAATTTCCTCAAGCATTGATTTTAACTGTTCAAATTTACCTGAAGTGTCTATGCCCTTTTTGTTTTCCTTATCGTACACTCTCGGATGACAGCATATTTGACGTAATCTTAACAATGCCGAGAATATACTCATGCGGCTCTTTTCCAAACCGTTTTCGGCAATGGATTTGAATAATTCTTCTTTTGTAGAATCCAAGACCTCAAGATAAAAGTCTTTTTGTTCGGGAGTAAGTTCGCAATATGCAATATTTTCAACTTTATCCGGCAAGTCTTTTGCAACATCCCTTTTCATACGGCGTAAAATAAACGGATAAATCTGCGATTTTAAACGTTTTTCTACAATCTTTTCTCCCCTGTCTACAATAGGAGTTACGTATCTGTAGTTGAATTCCGACAAATTGAGCAAAAATCCGGGCATTAAGAAATCGAATACAGACCATAATTCTTCCAGTTTGTTTTCAATAGGAGTACCTGAAAGTGCAAGTTTATGCTGACCGTTTAACATCTTAATACATTTTGCCGTCATTGATTCAGGGTTTTTAATGTTTTGAGATTCATCAAGAATAATATATCTGAATTCATATTTCTTTAATTTTTCAACATCTCGACGGATTAAAGCATAACTTGTAATAACAATATCATACTTCGGTATATCGCTAAAATGCTCTTTTCTTTCCGTACCGCTTAATTTTAAGCATTTTAATGACGGAATAAACTTTTGTACTTCGTTTTCCCAGTTAAATACAACAGATGTCGGGCAAACAACAAGGCATGGTGCTTTTTTATCTTTTTCTTTTGCCTTTTGAAGCAGAGTTAAAGCCTGAAGTGTTTTACCTAACCCCATATCATCGGCAAGAATACCGTTTAAACCGTATTTATATAAGAACCACAACCAGCAGAAGCCTTTTGTTTGGTATTCTCTGAGCTCGGCGTTAACACCTTTAGGCAGCGGAACATTATCCATTGTTGAGAAGGTAGAAATCTGCTTCCAGAAAGTTGAGAATTTACGGCTCATTTTGAGTTTAAAACCTAAATTTTGCATTTCGGAAAGCAATCCTGCTCTATAGGTTTTTACAATATATTTATTATCGTCATTCTTATAAACATCAAAAGTATTAAATGATTTTAAAAGAGAGAATATATCCTGACCCGGAACCTCGACAAATCCGTAGTTCTTAACCCTCAGATATTTATCACCTTCTATAATCAAATCATATATTTCGTCAAAAGAGATTTCTTCATCTCCGACTTTACCATATAACATAACCTCAAAACTATCGGTTGTATCAAGAGCAAAGTCTATATCCGCAACAAGTTCAAAGGGTTTGGGAGATAATTTGAAAAATGACATGTCGTCTTTCTCTTCAAAAACCCAGCCTTCTCCTGCCCGTTTCAAATAATAATTATAAAAATCTATTGCATTTTCTTTTTCTATAGCAAGATTATTCGTCTGCATAGGTGCAAATTTACATGCCAGAAGCATTTGATACGCACGTTCTTCGTGTGCAATATTTCTTTTTACCCAGTATAATAAATCTTCTTTCGGCTTCTTTATTGTTACATAAGGACTTTTTGATGCGGATTTAGAATATGCAACTCTTGTTCCGTCATAATCAAATTCCAATTCCGCCTTTAAAGCACCGTCATAATCCAAACCCATTGTAACAATATTCAACGGCGGTTTTTGTTCAAGCGTGAGTTTATCTATAATTTCAGAAACCTCACATGGTATAATCTGCCTTATTTTGGGCAATTCTTCATATAAGAATTTAGCACCGTCAGCATCTTTTACATCAGTAAAGGTCGCTTTTATAAGGTTTTGAGGAAGTGCCGAAAGCGCAACATTAATAGGGAATATTTTATTTTTATACCTTCCCCATTTTAATTGACGTGAAAAATATCTTACTTCTTCAAACGGAATAATATCATTCTTATCCGGACGCTGCCAGTACAATGATAAAAGCACATTACCTACCATCGAAAAGTTAACGGATAGTGATAATTTCCATTCTTCATTCCCGAATACAAGTTTGTGCTTTGTTTTGCCGTCTATAACGTCATCCGCTTTTGAAAGAAGCTGGAAAAATCCGTCAAATTTGGCAATAGGTATATCATACCAGCCTGCTTTTTTATCCAGTCTTGAATTTTTCAAGAGTAATTGAAATATTGAAAGTTCTACCATTTGCGAGCTGTTCAATTGGAATTTAGGGTCAGCTTTTTGTGCGGCTATTACCGTTTTTAATATGGCTTCAATATCTCTTATAACCTTATTTGTATTTCTGTCCATAACAAGAATTGAGAAGAAATTCTGTCGTCTTTTTGCATTAAAATGGAAGATATAACCGCCATTAGGATTTGGATTCATTTCCGTAAGTGTATCCGAATAATCAGGTGTGATTTTATATTTACGTTCAAGATACTCATCATAAACATGGTCATCTATAGCTTTCATTGCAACTGCTATAGCATGTTTACACCACTTCTCTTTTAACGGGCAGGAACAAACCGGTTCAATTCCGTTTTTCTTAAATTTTAATTCAACATCATAAAAAGACTTAAAATTACCTTTTACTTTTGCCTTTATACCTGTTTTACCAACCTCAAAAGATGCTACCTGTTCTTTTTGATGGTATTCGTAACCCCTGCGCCAGCTTCCCGGTGTAGCATTTTCCTTTAAGTATTTATAGTTGAATTCACAAACAGTTATTGATTCTCTTGTAGTCATCTTTATCTCTGCAAAAAAACATACAAACTAAGTTTATATATTGAGCAGTAACACCTTATAATTAACTGATATCTACATTCCTTATTATACATAAAATTATTTTTTTAGCAAGAAAAATATCAAATTTGAGATATTATAAATAATTAATATTTTTCTATTGAAACAAAAATTAATTTGTATTAATAATATTTCATATAGTAGTGAGTTTTTCTAAAACAAGTGCTATAATGGTAGTAATTAATTTTTTTAAAATTACATGTTTAGTATACAGATAATTCAATTATAAGGATGGATTAATGGCTTTTACACACGGAACCCTAGAAAATGAAATTTTAAATGCCGTATGGTCAATGGAAGAAAACGGCGCAAATACAAAAAGTGTATCAGTAAGCGATGTTTTGTCACAAATTAATAATAGCGGTAACATACGTGCATATACAACAGTAAAAACCGTAATGGACAGATTAGTAGATAAAAAATTATTAAAAAGACAAAAATTAGGTAAGAAATTTTGTTATAAATCTGTAGAATCAAGGGAAGAAATGGCTGCAACCGCAATAAACAAACTTGCTTTGCAATATTTCAATAATGATGTACGCTCATTAATGAGAGCACTTGAAAAACAATGTACAGGTCTGAAAGCATAGATTATACAAAGTTAAGAAAGAAATCAGCAAATCTCTTTTTTGGAGTTTTAACGGAAAAAATTTCAATAAGAGAAGCTTTACTGCAATTTCCCAAAGATTGCGAAGATAAAACAATTATTGCAGCTTGGCACGCATTATGCCATTTGGAAGCAGATGAAGATATCAGAAAAAGAGATCCCGAATACAAAAAAGTACAGGATAAATATATAGAATTTATTGCATTCACGCTTCGTGACGGGAATAGCCTTCCTAAAAATATTATTAATGAATATATTCCGTACCATTCAGAAGTTCTTATTCCATGTTCCAATACAATAAAAGGTATTATTTATAAATTCAAAAAATTTTTAAATTGTTAATTTTGCCCTTTATTTAATGTATTCCTTTTATTTACTAAATTTGTTAAAATCAAATTATAGTAAGGGAGATTGTTATGAGAAGATTAACTTATTTGGGACATAGTGCTTTTTTCATAGAAAAAGATTGGGACGGCATATTAATTGACCCGTTTATTTCAGGAAACCCCCTTGCTGATTTTGACTATAAGAAAAAAAGAATAACTCAAATAATAGTAACTCATGCTCATCTTGACCATCTTGGTGATGCAATAGATATTTCAAAAGATACAGGTGCTGTAATTATCGCAGTATTTGAATTGGCGAACTACTGCATTTCAAAAGGTGCAAAAGCAATCGGGGTTAATATCGGAGGGAAATTGAATTTTAATTGGGGAAGTGTAAAATTTCTTCCTGCAGTTCACTCCAGTGCAAATCCCGAATTGCCGTACGGAGGCCCTGCTGCCAGTGTATTATTAGATATAGACGGAACAATTATATATCATGCCGGCGATACAGCCTTAATGCCTGATTTCTCATTAATTGGTGAGCAATATAATCCTTATTACGCAATTCTTCCTATCGGCGGATATTATACCATGGATATCGAAGATGCTGCTGTTGCAGCTAAAATGATATATGCAATGGAAGTTATACCAATGCATTATAATACATTCCCGAATATTAAAGCGGATGTTCAAAAATTTAATGACCTGATTGAAGCTCAAGGACAGAAATGTCTGCCGTTAAAGGTTAATGAATATGTTGAGTTATGATAGAAACAAACCTCTTATTGCAATGGTAGTTCCAACGGGCATTGGAGCATCTATAGGCGGTTATGCGGGTGATGCTTCATTAACCGCAAAAATGTTAGCCAAGGATTTTAATGTTATTGTAAACCCTAATGTAGTAAATGCCGCTTGCTTTTCGGGTGTGACAGATAATATGCTTTATACGGAAGGTTGGACTTTATCACAGTTTTTTAAAGGAAATCTTAATTTAATTCCTTCTAAGAATAATAAAATTGGTATTATCTTTGATAAGGGAATTTCTCAAGGTATAATTAACGTTCATATAAATACAATTAATGCAGTAAAGACCATATACGGTGTGAATATTACAGGATATGAAATAACAGAAGAACCATGCTGTGTTGAATTTTTTACAACAGAATCAGGAATTTCTTCAGGACGTGTTTTAAATAATAAAACGCTTGTTAAAGCAGGGAAAAAACTTATAGAAAAAGGGGCTGAGGCGATTGCCGTCGTTTGCAAATTTGAAGAACCGCCTGAAGATAATTATAAAGACGGAGAAGGTGTCGATATAGTAGGTGGTGTTGAAGCAGTAATATCACATTATTTAACAAGAGAACTAAAAGTGCCTGTTGTTCATTCTCCCGCTTTTGAAGATATTACGATTTCTAAAGAAATAGTTGATGCAAAAGCTTCCGCAGAATATATAACACCGACATTTCTTCCTTGTTTATTAATTGCACTGAATAACGCACCGTTATTTTCGGATAGAAAAGTGGAACAGTATATAAATATAGACAAAGTTAAAGCGCTCATAATGCCGTATAATTCTCTCGGCTCATCAATAGTTGCTGATGCTCTGTTAAAGAAAATAAAAATATTTGCAGTCAAAGAAAATAAAACAGTTTTAAATATAACGAAAGACATTATCAAGAAAAATGATATAATTGAAGTAGATACATATAAAAAATGCATTCAAATGTTAAAGGAATTAACGTAATGAAAATAAATAAAAAAGGGTTCACATTATCGGAAGTTTTGGTCTGTATAACTATTATCGGGGTTATCATGGCATTATCCATGAATTCTATAAGAATCGTTAAAGCTTCTTATACAGCATTGACATACTTTGCATTTAACAATCTTCAAAATATGGTAGGTACTATATACTCGGGACGTAATGCTTATACAACAGCCGAATCTCAAATGGTTACAGTAAAGAAAAAGGATGAGAACGGTAATATTGTAGATACACAAGAAAAACAAATAAAAACAACAGGCGGCGGACTTGAAATGCTTATACATCCTGTATGCACAGAAAGTTCGATTGACTCTTGCAAGATTCCACAGGCATTTGATTATTGCAGAAAACCTAACGGAACAATTATAACGGTATTAAAAAATGATATAGAATATGAAAACAGGAAAAACATTCCGAGTTGTTCAGCCAGATCATCAACTGATTCTGCAACAAGTGCCGATTCTATATTTTGCCTTTCTGTTGCATCTATTGCAAATATAAACGGGAAACCGAAATGTAAAACGGCAACGGATTTATTTAATGTAAATACATCGGGTTCAGAACCGTATATTGATAATTTGCCCACAGGAAAACGAGAAAAACTGGGCAGCACTCAAAACTTTACAACATCTAACGGTCAAAGATTTTTCATATCAAAATGGGCAAAAAGTAATTCTGTTTCCTCCGAATACGGATTCAGACTTGTAGCCATAGACTTAAACGGTAAAAGTAATCCTAACAAATATGTAGCAACTGAGACAATGGCTCCGGACTACGTAACATTTCTGGTGCTTGATAACGGAGAAGTATTCCCGCTGGGTGTAGCTGCAGATAATCTTCCAAGAGGGGGAGACAGAACTGTTATTTATCTAAACTCTCAAGTAAAAGGATATTATTTTGATACATATAATCCGGAAGGCAGAAAAAATGTTCCCGCAGAATGTCTTAAATTAAATGAAGATGGTAAACAGATGTGTAACTTTGCTGTAGTTCCCGTAGAAAGAGCCATATCATCAGAAAAGAAAGTTAATTTTATGTCTTACAGAGAAGCATATTGTTTATCTCATGACCATAATTCATTAGCATATACAGGATATTGTCCGAGCGGATATTCAAAGAGTCAATATTGCCCTCCAAGTTCAAATGCCCAAAGGTTTGACCAGTGCAGAGTAGAAAATGTTAAACCTGCATTCAGATATAATTTTAAATAATTTTTGTAAAAATTTTTTATAAAAGTATCAAAAAAATGTTTTACTGCACTTATAGCTACTGTGTTATAAGCGCAGGTTTTTATATGAGTAAAATAAACAGAGTTGAAATTCCATCAGGATTAATGGAAGGCAGAATTTTTAATCCGAATAATTTATCAATTGAAAATTCGGATAAAAGAATGGTTTTAGATAAAGCTGTTGAAAAAGCAGGATTAAATGTTACTGAAAGATTAGCATTAAATGATACATTTTTCCCTAACGGAGGCGGATTTAATCTTTTTCCGGAAAATGTATATATGCATAAATTCAATATATTTTACGACGGAAAAACTCCTCCCGAAGCAGATACTTTTACAAAAGAGATTAAACAATTAGTAATCCCCGAGACTGTTTGCCGTACGCAAACAAGAATTTATCCGTCTTCAAAAGGTAATTTCGCAACCAATTTTGATAACGCAATAAAGAAATTAAAAGCTGTTTTAAAAGCTGAAAAATAAAGTTAATTATCTTTTCATAATCATCAAATTTGTTTATAATAAATTTGGCAGATAGGGAATATTATGAAAAAGATATTTAATTATACCGTTTTTAAGGCATTATTTTTGGCATGTATTTCAGTGTTTTCAACATCTTATGCAGAAGAAAATATATCTGAAACAATAGTTAAGACCATGGATATTCAAAATCACATTAGTGATATCGGGTTTAAGATACTGAATGCTAATGAAATAGAGTCAAGAATGATATTTGTATACAATAGTAAAAACAGCAAAATCAATCTTGAACCGGGACTTACGAAAAGACAGATAGTTTTTTATGACAAATACATTCAATTTGCGAATAATGATGATGAAATTGCTGCTATTCTTGCAAGAGAAATTTGTAAAACAGCGGAATCATATTCCGGTATGGGAAAGGGTACTGTAACATCGGCTCAAATAAAATTGGCACCTAAAAAGTATGAAATTTTCTTTGATAAAAGAGCTGTTGATTTCCTTGTAAAAGCAGGCTATAACCCGTTAGGACTAATAACATATATAAATAAAGCATACCCTCAAAAGCGTCAGGACAAACTATCACGAACAAATTTAACGTCTAAAAGGCTTGCGAATATTTATGAATATATATATACAAAATATCCTTATTTCCTAAAAAATAATGAATATATTAATAATGAAGCATATCAGAATTTTTTACTTACATCCATAGAAAACCGACAAAAGCTTGAAAAGAAAGTAAAATCAGGTTCAAAAAAGGCTGCAGGATATGAATAAAAAGATATTATGTATATTAATTTTAATATTTTCCCTTAATTGCCCTGTTTTTGCAGAGAATGTCAATGATGACATTATGGATGGGTTATTGAATAATATTGACCCGCCAAAACCATTAATTAATAACAAATATAATTATGAATCAACCGAAAGAATTCCGATTAAACTTAAAATTTCAGAAACGGTTTCAACAAAAAATGAGGATATGTATGATAATAAAACTCTTGTTTTTTATACAAGACAGCCCGTAAAATACAAATCAAAAATCTTATTTAAACAGAATACAAAATTTACTGCCAATATTGCGACATATATGTCGAGAGGAATGAACGGAATTCCCGCATCTATTATTGTTGAAAATTTTGAAACGGACAGTATTCCAAGCAATAAACTTCATGGCGTTTATATAAAAAAAGGCTTAAATCTGACACCTATGGTTTTACCTATGAAATGGGCATTAACTTTTTTACCGGGGGTAGGCTCTCTTACCAATTTCATTATTGGAGGAAATGCAGAAATAACACCAAATGATACCGTAACAGTATATTACTATCCAAACAGAGATTAAGACAAAGCAGCTATTGACTTAATTATTATTTGGTTAGTTAATAATATAAGGTATAAGCAAAAGAGAATACACCGGTTTTTAACTTTTAACCGCATACTTAAAAACTAAATATCGGAGGGTTTAATGATAGAAGAAATTATAAAAGAAATTCTACTCAAAAATGCAGGGAAAATAGATTTTTTCCTTATCGGCAAAACCATAATGGAAATTATCTTATTCATTATATTTATAAGAATTGTAAATAAAGCATTACACATATTTTTTGAAAAAATCATTTCAAAAATAAAGGATACCGAAATTAAAAAGCAATATATGACTTTAAGACAACTTGGTATTTATATTATTGATGCCATTGTAGGTTTGTTTTTCGTAACAAATATTCTCGGTAATTTTGGAATAGATATGAAGCCGATACTTGCAACAGCAGGTGTACTTGGTGTTGCGGTAGGTTTTGGCGGTAAAAAGTTTGTGGAGGACTTATTTACCGGACTTTCTATAATCCTATCAGGGCAACTAAGGGTAGGCGATTATGTTAAAGTAAATAATTCAAGCGGTTTCGTCGAAAAAGTAACTCTTACAATGATTGTTATAAGAGCCTTTAACGGAGATGTGCATTATTTAAGAAACGGTCAAATTGATACTGTTATTAACCAAACTAAGAATTTCTCTTTTCCGGTTTTCAACTTCAGTGTTGCTTATAAATCAGATATTGTTCAGGTTATGAGAGTATTAAAAGAGTTAGGGCAAGAGTTAAGAAACAATGAAGTATATTCCCGTTTCGTGCTTTCTGATATTGAAGTATTGGGGTTAAATGAATTTCAAGATTCTGCTATAGTTGTCCAATGCAGAATAAAAACAACTCCTCAGGAACAATGGATGGTAAAACGTAAATTCAATCAAATGGTAAAAGAAAGATTTGAAAAAGAAGGGATTGAAATTCCGTTCCCTCAAGTTGTTGTTACTAAGGCAGAAGATAAGGAAAAAGTATAAATGATATTAATTACAGGAGGAGCAGGATATATAGGCAGCCATACCGCAATTAATTTTTTAAATGCAGGTTATGAAGTTGTTATATTTGACAGTCTTGAAAACGGGCATATTGAAACTATAGAAACTCTAAAAACTATAGGCAATCTGCATTTTGTAAAAGGTGATTTAAAAAATATTGAAGATGTTGACAACTTATTTAAAAATTACGAAATTGATACGGTAATTCACTTTGCGGCATATGCTTTAGTGGAAGAAAGCGTTAAAAATCCTTCTAAATACTACAGAAATAATGTTTTCGGGACATTAAATTTATTGGATACAATGGTAAAATACAATGTTAAAAAGATAGTATTTTCTTCTACCTGTGCTATATTTGGAAATCCGGAATATACTCCCGTTGATGAAAATCATCCCAAAGCGCCCATTAATGCATACGGCAGAAGTAAATTTTTCGTTGAAGGCATTATGGAAGACTATGAAAGAGCTTACGGCATAAAATCAATAAAATTAAGATATTTTAATGTTGCCGGTGCGGATAATCAAATAAGAATAGGCGAATGGCATGAGCCTGAAACACACCTTGTTCCCAATATATTAAAATCAGTATTTGAAGAAGATAAAATATTTAAAATATTCGGAACAGACTATAATACAATAGACGGGACCTGCGTAAGAGATTATGTAAATGTGGAAGATTTAGCAGAAGCTCACAGGCTTGCTTATTTATACTTAAATAAAAACAATAATTCCGACGTGTTCAATTTAGGTACGGAAAAGGGCAGCAGTGTAAAAGAAGTATTTACTGCAGCGGAAAAAGTTGTGGGTAAGAAAATCAACGTAAAAGAAGAAAACAGACGTGACGGTGATGCCGAAAAGTTATATGCCAATTCAAAGAAGGCAAAAACAATATTAAATTGGCATCCTGAAAGAACGTTGGATGACAGCATTAAAACCGCTTATCTGTGGGAAAAGAAAAGACATTAAAGATTTTTTGAGGGTAATAATATGACCGATTATAACTTAGTATATCTTTTAGACGGAAAAGTCTATATTAATTTAACAAACAGCTGCACGAACGATTGTGTTTTTTGTATTCGAGCAATAAAAGACGATGTTGTAGGTGCAAATTTGTTTTTAAATACAGAAAATGTCAAAGCAGAAGACGTGATAGAGCAGCTTGAAGCAATAAAAGATAAACTTTCAAAAGAAATAATATTTTGCGGATACGGTGAACCAATGCTTAAACTTGATGTTTTAAAACAAGTTGCAAAATATATAAAAGAAAAATATCCTGATACTATTATAAGAGTCAATACTAACGGACACGCAAATAAAGTATATAAAAGAAATGTTCTGCCGGAATTAAAAGGCTTGGTTGATAAATTTTCCGTAAGTTTGAACGGAGAAAACGAAGAGGTATATAATGCTGTTTCTCTTCCCACTATCGAAGGAGCTTATCAAGCAGTAAAAGATTTCATCAAAGAGGCAGCAAAAGAAGGTTTTGATACAACTGCAACAATCGTTACGGGATATAAAAATTATAAAATTGATATGCCAAAATGTATTGAAATTGCAAAGGAATTAGGTGCAAAATTCAGAGAACGCCCGTGGATAGAAAACGGATACTAAGGTATAAATAATATTTTCAAATAGTTATGCTAAATAATATTAAGATTTAGTAAATTAATTACGCAAAAAAATTTTTTTCGCTTTTTATAAAAAGCGAAAGGAAAGATTATTATGTTTATATCAGCTATAAATAATTGTCAAAGAACATCATTTGGTCATATATACTCAAATACTGTAGATACAGTATTACAAGCTCCGGAACAACTTAAGAAAAAACAAGAAGCAAAACTGTATGATATGGTTTCAAGAGCTTCAAAACTTAATAAATCAGTTATAACATCAAGCACTTCAAAAGGACTTGTTCTTCTTACAGCAAACGATTGCGGCACACGTAATATATATAAAACATATAAAACAAGTCATGATTTAAAAACAAACTTAGAGCAATTAGAAACAGCTGTAAAAGATGCAGAAGCACTTGAAGAAACATCTTTACCAAAAATTAATCCACTTAAAGCTGGAATAACCAGAAATGAAGCCATAGGCAGACCTGAAAGACACAATACAGGCTACACATACATATACAATCAAACATTAAATGGCTATAATTCAGACTTTTAAAAATAAAGAACTATACTGAATTTTCAAGACAGGGAATACAATATGTATTCCCTGTTATTATATATAAGAATATATTAAGAACTCAGATAATACATTATAAATAATACCGATAAAACCAATAATCCAAGTAATAAACCCTGCTCAAATTCAATATGTACTTGACTTTTAGCATCCCTCCGATATAAAATTGGATATTCAAATAAAATAGGGGAGTATATCATTATGGCTTTAACACCAAAGAAAAAGAAAATTTCAGGTACTAAGAAAAAAGATAAAATAGTTTGGCAAAATAAAAAGCCATGGAAAAGCGCTTTGACTGTTAATGCTAATAGCGGTAACGATTCTATTGACTTTAGAAAAAGCAACTATGCTAAAAATAAATTAAACGGTCAAAACGGCAATGATACTATACGCGGCGGTAAAAAAGCTGACTCTATTAATGGCGGTGCAGGAAGTGATAAATTATTCGGTTATGCAGGTAATGATACTTTAATAGGCGGTACAGGAAACGACCAATTTACGGGTGGTAAAGGTAATGATGAAATCAGAACGGGTTCAGGCACTAATACCGTTATTATTCATAAAGGTGACGGTAATGATACTATTTATAACCAAGGTAAAACCTATATTAAAATGGCTGACTATAATAAAAAAGATAAGGTTTCTTTCTCTAAATCAGGTCAAGATTTAAAAATTACTTATGCTCACGTTAAAACAGCTAAAGATAAGAAACAGGTAAAAGAGATAATTACAGTTAAAAATTACTTTACTAAAGCAGGTACTCTTGCAAAAGATACTTTATACATTCAAAATGCCGAAGGTAATACAAAAAGACAAAAAATCTCAACGTTGTTAAATTCAAGAGGTTTAACAATGTCATTACAATACGAAGGAACTATGCAGGGTACTCCGTATAGAGATACAATGACCGGTAGTTTTGGAAATGATAATATAAAAGGCGGAAACGGCAATGACAACATAAACGGAAATGGCGGTAATGATACTATCGACGGTGGTAACGGCAATGATACCATTATTGGCGGAGCAGGTAATGATAATATAAACGGCGGAGCAGGTAATGACAGTATCGCACCCGGCGGCGGAACCAATACTGTTAATAGCGGAGACGGTAACGATATAATTAATATCAGTGACGGTACAAACACCATAAATGCAGGTGCTGATAATGATAAAATATACGTAAAAGGCGGCACAAACACCATTAACGCAGGTGCAGGCAATAACGAACTGCATTTTGACAGCAGCGGTTATTTTACAACTTTTCAAAATACGATTAAAAACGGCGGCGGTAATGATACTATTTTCTTTGATGACCAAACAAATTTTGACAATGTTGCCGCAGAATACGACGGTACTAATTTAAAAGTATACGGCGGTAATTCAAATAATATCGTTTTAGAAAATTATAAAAACGGTCATTCCGTAAAATATGTTTCTATAAAAGGTGTAACAAAAGCAATAACAGATCTTCCGGTTGAAATAACAGGTACATCTGCAGATGAAATTTTCCAATGTTTTAAAAACAATAATATTATAAATATTGCAAAAGGCGACGGACATGACAAAATTGAGAATGCAGCTTCATCGACTTCTGTATTATTAAAACTCGGCACAGGCATAAAAAATGTATTCGCATATCAAAGCGGTGCTGATTATATAATTGAAAGACATTATACGGCAGCATCAGGCGAAGAAATTGAAAAGACAACCTTTAAAAATTTCAATTATGCAACATCCAATGAAAAAATCACATTAAATTTCAACGGTGAAAATAAAGCGCTTTCAACTGTTCACCTTGAAGGTTACGACCCTGAGACTACAAGAATTGCCTCGCTTGATGGAAACGGCGATTTTTCAACAACCGAAGAAGATACTTCTTATGTTGTTTATGGTGATGAAAGACCTAACCACATATCAACAAACAACGGCAACGATATTGTTGATGCAGGAGAAGGCAACAATGAAATTTCAATAACTGGCGGTAATAACAGAGTTACATCAGGCTCAGGTGATGATGAAATCAATATCGGCGGTGCGGGAAGAAACGTAGTTAATGCAGGCAGCGGAAATAATAATGTTACAGTTGCAGGTCACGATAACGAAATTTCAACAGGTGACGGAACAGATGTAATCAGTGTAACAGGTGTCGGAGATAACACAATAGCAACGGGTAACGGCAATAAAACAATTAACGTATCTAATGCAGAAGCAGGCAGCACAACTGTCACAACAGGGGACGGTGCCGATGAAATTACGGTAAATAGCGCAGGAAACAACAATATCAGCGCAGGAGCAGGTGCAAACGTAATTACCGTAACAAACGGTTCAAACACAATCACCGCAGGAAATGACGGCAACACATTTACCTTAAATTCATCTGCCGAAAGTTCCGAGAACTCTGTAACATCAGGTACAGGAGCGGATACATTTAATGTACAAAAAGGTACAAACACCATCACAACAGGCGGCGGTGCTGACAATCTGGATATATCGGGCGGCACAAATACAATAGATATGACAGGCACAACAGGCGGTAGTGTAAGTATCACGGGAGGTACAAGTACAATAACTAATGCAAGTTACACCAACACCTATAATCTTAATGGCGGTACAACGAATATAGATATAGTATCAACCCCGGAAGCGGATAATGTAAATGCTTCGGTTACCATCACAAACGGTACACATACCGTATCAACGAAAAACGGAAACGACAACTTTACTATTTCCGGCGGAACCCATAATAATATAAGTACGGGTGACGGTGTTGATAATGTAAGTATCACAGGCGGTTCAAACAATGTTGATTTAGGCTCGGGTGCGGATGTTATAACCGTTGGGTCATCGGCAGGAGCAAGCACAATTATCGGCGGAAAAGGTGCGGATGCAATCACCGTAAACAGCAGTGAAAACAGTGAAATCTGGGGCGGAAATACAATTGCAGGCGCAAACGGTGATACAGACAGCGGAGTAAACACTATAAACGTTCAGGTTGGCGGTTCTCATACAATTCATGGCGGTTCATGGGCAAACAATGACCATCTTGGCGACACCATTAACGCAGGTAAAAGTCATGAGGGTTATTTCACCATAACAGGCGGAGCGGAAAATGACTCTATTGTTGCACAGGCAGCAAACAGCGCAACCATAGACGGCGGTGCAGGTAATGATTATATTTACGGCGGTTATAACGGTAATAACAGTTTAACAGGCGGTGATGGAAATGATGATATTCACGCACCCGGTACAAATAATATCATAGATGGCGGTGCTGGGGATGATGCAATAGAGGCATATAACGCAAACAATGTCATTCACGGCGGCAGGGGTAATGATGATATTAACGCATCAGGAAACTTCTCCGGCAGAACTATATACGGCGATGAAGGTGAAGATTATCTATTCGTACGAGGTACTAATAACACTTTATATGGTGGCACAGACGAATTAGGAACAGATGCTGATGCTAATACCGTTACTCTGGGCAACACCTACAACAACCGTATTTTTATATTAGCAGGCGGAAATAACAAAATTTATGCAGGAACAGGTGTAGAAACAGAAGAAGTAATAGGTGATGATACAATAAAATATTATAAAGGCGATAGCATTCGAGCTGGTGAAAGCGACACAATTTACGGTGCTGCGGGCAGGGATTCAATTTTCATAAAAGGTGAGGCAAACAAGGTTGACGGCAGAGACGGTAATGACTATATCAGTTCTTATGATACCGTAAGCGTTACAAATTCAACCATAAATGGCGGTGCAGGAAATGATGAAATTAATATAAAAGGTACATATAACACCGTTGCAGGTGACGGAGGAGATGACCGTATTACTGTAACCGGCGGCAGCAACAGCGTTGGGAGTGATTATGGTGCCGATATTATCACAGTTTACAGTGAAGCAGGCGAAAATAACACCATTTATGGCGGTACAAATAGCGACGGAAATGATGATGCCGCAAACACTATTTATGTTCAAAACAAAGGTAACAACACCGTATATGCCGGAAACGGCAACTCTGTAACCGGAAAAGGTGACAGTATTTATGCCGGTACCCAAAGTGGTGATGTATATTACGGAAACAACACCATATATGGCGGTTCACGTAACGATTATATACAAGCATACTATGCAGCAAGTGTAAGTATCGAAGGCGGTAACGGAAACGACACAATCTACGGTTCTTATAACGGTCATAACACCTTAAAAGGCGGAAATGACAATGACTCAATATATACCCACGGAAGTAACAGTTTGGTAGATGGCGGTGACGGTAACGATGTAATTATTTCCGATACTGTTTACGGTGATACCGTATCACATTCAAATATCACAATAAGAGGTGGCGAAGGGGATGATGCTATCGCCATAACATCTAAAAACAGAGAATTGCTGGTATTTAAAAAAGGTGACGGTAACGATACTGTAGAATTTAGACACTATGATACAGCACCTTCAGGCTACGATACCATCCGTTTTGAAGACAGTAATCTGGATGAACTTTATGCTCAGATTGATAGCGGCAATCTTGTTATCACTTATAACAAAGGTGCAACAACTCCTGATAGTGTTACGATATCTAATTTTGTGAATGCTTATAACAATTCCAGAAACCAGATTACAACCATTCAATACAAAAACGGCGGTGGTTATGGCACAATCTCTATTGATGATTTTATCAACACAAGAAGTATAATAGAGGTTCCGACAACACAAAATACATACTACGGCAGCCAATTTAACGAAACCATAACAGGCGGTGATAATGAAGGTACATACTATATCTATGGTTATGGCGGAAATGATTTAATAGACGGCGGCGCAGGTAACGATAAAATCTGGGGCGGGAATAACTCCAATGACTCGTCAGGAAATGACACCTTATACGGCGGAACAGGACATGACACCTTAAATGGTGAAGATGGAGATGACAAACTTTATGCTGACGCATTAGTTGATTCACTATCAGGAAATACCTCATTATCAGGCGGGACGAACAACAGTTCAAATCTTTTTGGTGATGCAGGAAATGACTCACTCTACGGCGGCAGCGGAAACGACTCCTTATATGGCGGCGCAGGTAATGATAAATTGTACGCAAAATACGGAAACAACCTCCTTTATGGCGGTGCTGGGGATGATGAACTCTATTCCGGCAGTGGAAACGACAGATTCAATTTCGGAGCGGATTCAACGGAAGGAACCGATACAATTTTCTCAGGTGAGGGAAATGATACCATAATGGTTGGAACCACATTCAAAGATGACACCAAATCTAACGCAACCGAAAAGAATTATTCAAAATCAGGAAACGACCTTGTTATTGCTACATACAGAAATAATTTAGGCGAAGCAATCAGTAAAATTATTGTTAAAGACTTCTTCCCGAATGCAAATGTATCCGCAAAATATGTTGAATACAGCAATGATGAAACCAGATCGCTTTCCGATATGAAGATTTACCAAAAAGCAGACGGTGAAACAGTTACAGGTCTTAACAAATTCAATGATTTTCTCGAAGGTTCCGATGCAGCCGATACGTTTAACAATGTCGGCGGCGGAACTCATACGGATTCTTATAACGACCTTGTTGTCGGCGGTGCGGGTGACGATACAATTAATATTGCAAACACCGTAGGCGACACAATAAGTTATGCAAAAATCAGAATTGCAAACGGTGACGGTACAGACAGAATTGTAAATGCCCAAAATTCAACCAAAGTTATCATCCAATTTAAAGATGAAGCAAATCATATAGACGGCTATCAGGAAGGTGATGATTATATCATTGAAAGAAGACACGCTGTTGCAGGTGAATGGGTTGTTGAAAAAACTGTTTTACAAGGATTTACTTACAATGACACAACAAAAACAAAAATTGAAATTTATAACGGTATAGATTCATCAGTTGCTCATCAGTTGTCCGAGTTCCATTTAGCAGACTATGACGGAACAAAAACACTTGCACGAACATATGAAGGTGCTTTCACAACGGAAGCTGAAGATACGGTTTCATATTATGTACTTGGTACATCATACCGTGATACCATTACGACCGGCGCAGGTGATGATATTATTAAATCCTTTGATGATGGTGATGTAATTAACGCAGGCAATGGTAATAATACAATTATTACAACAGGTTCTTACAACAAAACAATAACGGCAGGCACAGGTAATGATACAATTACCGCAGATCGTGCAAATATTTCAATTGCAGGCGGTTCTAATACCGTAACAACAGGTGATGATAATGATACCATTATAATCAACGGTTCAGGCACAAATGTTGTTGATTTGGGTGCAGGTGCGGACAATTTGACAATTGAGGGCGGAAATAACACCGTAACAAGTGCAAACACCTACGGTACCGAAAACATAACAATAGGCGGTGAGGGTACAAACACAGTTACAGCAACCGCAGGCGGTGATGAAAACATCAGTATCACAGGCGGTGCAAACACAATTACAACCGGTTCAAGTAATGATACCATCGTATCAGGCGGTACTACAAGCAACACAATTACAACAGCCGGTTATCAGAACCGAATAACAGTTTCGGGCGCAAATGCAACCGTTAACGTAAACAATTCAAACGGTCAAAACACGATATCGCTCACCTCAACCGGCACAAACATTGTTAACACAACAGGTCATTCAAACACAATAACAACAACTCAGGGTGATAACACAATTACATTAAAGAGTATTGATGGTTATACTGACCCGAGAGCGAACGAAATAACAGTCGGCGGTTCGGGTACAAACACCGTAACAATTGAAGGTGACGGAAACACCAACGCTATCAATATGAATTCCACAGGCACATCAACCATAACAGGCAGTGCAGGTTCTGATACCATCAATGTTTCTGCAGGTACAAACACTGTTAACGCAACCGCAGGCGCCGACACAATTAGCATTACTGGCGGGACAAACACTATTAATATGGAAAATGCAATAAGTGCTTATGTAACGGTTAAAACCAACGCATCAACAAATACCATAAACGGTAACGATAAATATAACAGATACGATATCCAAGCGGGTACAAACACTCTGAACCTTGCACTCGGTGAAAATAATCATGATTATGTAACAATATCAGGCGGTACAAACACAGTTAACGGTTCGGCAGGTGCTGATAGCATTGCAACCGTATCAGGCGGTACAAACACCTTTGATTTAGGTGCGGGTGATGACGCAATTGATATTAAAGACACCTCAACCAACACCATCTATGGCGGTCTTGGTGCGGATAATATCGATGCTCTCTATGGCAGCAACACTATCTATGGCGGTGAATCACCGACTGTTGTTGGCGGCGCATCAAATGATGATGCATCTAACGAGATTGATATTGGCGGAACATCTGCTGTTGTTTATGCAGGTGACGGTGTATGGACAACAAGACAAATATGGAATTCTTTAATTAGTGATTACGAAGAAGAAAATTACCACAGAGGTGATTCTATTACATCAGCACGTGATTTGACAGAAGGTACAATCTATGGCGGTGCAGGTGATGATACAATTTATATGAAGAACAACGATGTTGCAAGTATAAACATCAATGGAGGTGCAGGAAACGACTCTATCGACGGCAGCAACACAGGTAACAGCACAATACATGGCGGTGCGGATAATGATACTATCAGTATCTACACGGGAAACAACAACCTCGTATATGGTGATGCGGGAGATGATAAAATTATAGTCGGCAATAACAATGAATTTAACGGCACAAAATCCGCAACCATTTATGGCGGTACGGGTAATGACTCAATAACACTTGCAAATACATTTAAAGAAACTCTTGTATTTAATGCAGGGGACGGCAATGATGTCATTTTAGATACATGGAATAAAAACGCACAGGATACTCTTATCTTTAACGGCATGACATACGAAGGTCTTATTGTAAACTATGACGATAATAACAATTACTCATTAACCATCACCTATAACGGCGGTAATGACAGTGTTAAACTGAATTACCTCCCCACAGGCAGCAATTACACTATAAATTCGTCAATTGCAACAATTATTGCAACGGGCGACCCGAGTTACAACCCTGAAGAACCCGCAGGAATCACTTTAACCGAGCTATTGAACACAAGAAGTATTTATACACTTTCACCGCAGGATACTCAAACGGGTGCATCATTCAGCGGTATTGCATACAACGAACATATCACAGGTACTGCTTTAAATGATGCTATCTGGGGACTTGGCGGTAATGATACCATCTATGGCGGTGCAGGAAACGACAGTTTGTATGGTGACGGAGGCAGTGATACTGTAACCGGTAACGATTACATAGACGGCGGTGCAGGAAATGATACAATCAACGGCAACGCAGGAAATGATACATTGTTAGGCGGTGCGGATAATGATGAAATCAGAGATTCCGAAGGTTATAACACAATCTACGGAGGCACAGGAAACGATACAATTTATGCCACAATTGATGATACAACAACCGGCCATAACACTATTGGATTTGCAACAGGAGACGGCACTGACGAAATACAATATTACGGCGGTGAAAATCACGCAACTCTGAAATTTGACAATGTTAACAGTTATGACGATTTGCACATATCTTATGAAACAGAAAACGGTTGGCATTACTATCTTGTAATTCAGTATGGCGAAAACGCAACCGACAAAGTCAGATTATACGATTACAAATTTGATGAAGACCATGATGTCGGAGTAAAAATTAATGGTCAAGAGGAAATTGCACTCAATACTCTTCTTGTTAACAAACACATAATTGTTCCCGAAAATACAAGCTCAAACGGACCAATTGTGGGCAGTGAAAATAATGATTACATCTATGCAACGGCATATCAACCGACAATAACAGGCGGTGCGGGTAACGACACAATAGAATCCGTCGGAACTCTTCAGCAAGAGGGCAATCTTAACAATCCGTCATTTGTTGAATACAAATTCAACAAAGACGGTGACGGACACGATGTAATTCTGAACGCAAGACATCGTATTGAGTCTTCCAAAATAATATTTACGGGCTTTACACATGAGCAGCTGGATGATGATGCTTATCTTGATGAATTCTTTGAAAGTCTTGTTTGTACAAAAACAAATGACGGCGATTTGGTTATCACCTACGGTACGGATAGTTCAATAACCATAAAAGGTTACTGCTCAAATCCGATGATTAAATGTGCATTTGATGAGATTAAAGTAGAACATGAAAAAACTGATGATGACGATAATTATGAAATCTATCGTTTGGAATATTTCCAAAACATTCAGATTCAAAAACAAATGGCAAACGATACTCCGTTCTATGGCGATAATCAGGCACCCGAATACATAACAGGTACAGCGGGCAATGATACAGTTACGGTTGGTGCAAGTACCGGTATCAATGTATTTACACCATTGGCAGGACAAGATACCGTAATCTTTGATAACAGATACACCGACGAAACCATTGATGGCGGCGTAATATCAGGTACCGAAATTATCGCGGACGGCAAACTCCACAAAACATGTATTAATATGGGAACGGCAGACAGTCCTGATACCTTGTGGTTCAAAAATATAAATTCAATAGATAATCTCAAACTGTCATACGAAGGGGATACTCTCCAGATCAGATATTGGAATACGGGTGAACTGGGTATAACAGAATATTCTGTTGATTTGCGCAACTTCTTAACCACAGGCACCCCCGGATTTACCAAAATCAAACTCGGCGTTGGCGACAACGAAGGTGCTGCGACTGTTACAACTATTCAGGAAATAGGAACAGCCAAAGGCTTCTCATACACTGTTGATAACAGGGCAACAAAAGCAACAACCATAAATACATCTGTTCTGGATGACTATATTATGGCTGCTAACGCAACAACAGAGGTTATACACACCTATGACGGCAACGATAATATAAATCATGAGGGTTCTGACACCATAGACCCGGAAGCGGATACCGTTTATGCAGGTGCGGGAAATGACCAAATAACATATAATAACAACTACGGTAATGACGGTATTGAACTCTACGGCGAAGACGGAAATGACAGAATCGTTGCACTCAGCGGTAAAATATACGGCGGTGCGGGAAGTGATGATATTAGTATCTATGATGCTTCCGGCTATTATAATGAAACAGGCACGTACAGAAACGTAACCATCTATGGCGGAACCGAAACCGGAGAAGGTGAAAGTTCTGAGGATTCCGATACCATCAGTACAGACCAATCACACGGCAACAACGAAATTCATGGCGGTATCGGAGCAGATAGTATCTATTCCGGCTACGGAAACGACACCATCTATGGCGGTGACGGAAATGATACCATAAAAGGTTATTACGGTAACGACTCTATCTATGGCGGTACGGGTGCCGATTCGATTTTGGGCGGCAACGGAGATGATTGGATAGATGGCGGCGCAGGAAACGATACCATATATGGTGGAGTCAATGGCGACAATACAATCTATGGCGGCGACGGTGCTGATTTAATCTACAGAGAAGGGGAATTTGAACCGTACCATTGGGGTTCGAGTTACAGTGACTTTACCGTTCACGGCGGAACCGGTAACGATACCATCTGGGCTGACGGCTCTAAAAATGAAATCTGGGGTGATGCGGGAAATGATGAAATTAACGTTCACTACACTTCTAATACTGTATATCACTTCAAATCAGGCGACGGACACGACCTTATCCGCTCATCAAATAAAGAAGAAGGAGATGACATTATCGTATTTGATGATATTGCCTTTGACGGTACAAATATCAAGGCGGAAATGGACTTTGCAAACAACCTTCTGACAATCAAATATGATTATAACGAAGTATCGGGCGAATGGGACAGCAGTATAACTCTTGAAAATTATATATTTGAAGATAGCGGCCCCGGAGATTATCACAGTATAAAAGAAGACTTCCCGAATCAATCGGCCGGAAGACGTTCTTCCATTGAATATCTGTATGATAAGAACGGTAACAAGATACCTCTCAAAGCCCTTGTTAAAACCGATGCACAGGTTGGTGTTTCCGATGACAATCATTATACCTTCTTCTCCGATAATATTACCTTCACCAATTTTGCAGGTGCTAAAAACGGCGGTGAAGGAGATGATACCCTTATCGGTTCATCAGGTAATGATTATATCTATGGTGATTATTCATACAGAGATAGCATTGTCGGTAACGACTATATAGACGGTAAAGAAGGCAAAAACGCCCTTTACGGTCAGGACGGTAACGATACACTTGTCGGCGGTTATGATGGTAACACCGATACCCTCTATGGCGGTTCGGGTGATAACACCTTCATAATCAAATCGGGTGTTGATGATGATAGTATTATTGCAGCAATATACTCAAATTCTGCAAACGACATCCTTGAATTTGAAAACACTAAAGGCGTCGGATTTTTTACCTTTACAAAAGCCGGTGCTGACTTGAGAATTTCTTACCAAAAAACAAATGACGGATATGCTAAAGTCGTAATTAAGGACTACTTCCTGAATCCGCATAACTATAAAGTTAAATACACAGGCGGGGAAGCTTATTTACATGACATGTTCAGAACAGGTAATTTCAATGGTGTATCCAAAGTAACGGGTTCGTCTCAAACCGCATCAACCAACACAACTAAAATCGGCAGCAGTGGTGCTGATACAATCATCGGCTACAGTGGATCAAGCAATACCCTTATCGGTGGCGCTGGAGATGACAGATTCAACGGTTCCGGTTCAGATGATGTTATCCACGGCGGAGACGGTAACGATACAATAACAAATGCAAAAGGTACTGCATTCGGTGGAAACGGTAATGACACAATAAGTATTTCAGGCAGCAATACTACGGTATATGGTGGAGCTGGTGACGACAGTATCACAGGGAGCACATCGGCTGACTTAATCTTTACGGGTGAAAAACCGCACGGAGATGATTCTATTTCTTACACGCAGAAGGTCTTTGTTGAGGGCTACCTTGATGAACCTGATGCAATGGGTGTTGCTGCAGAAAGCAGTACGGTTGATGCTCGTGGCGGTAACGATACAATCTGTTCGTTCGGTGAAAATGTATATACACTTAACGGCAGAGAAGGTGATGATGAGTATCATACACTGCTTACAAACAATGTCGATATTGTGGATTTATACGGTACTAACACACTGCAATTACACTCCATAGGTAAGGCAGAACGTGCATATATCGTTATGAATACCGATACGGAAGGCAGCCTTGACGCCACCTACGGATACGGACTGTTTGTTGTAAACGAAGAAAACTACAATGACTGGTTGGCAAATAATGGTTCGTTCTCATCAGGTCACGGCGGTGTCAAACTTGTTACAGAAACAAGCATTGCTACAATTACTGACAGTTGCGGTTACTCTACCACATCAGATGATATTGTTAATACCTTGCAAGCAGAGATTACAGGCTGGCTGTCAGAAAACGGTATCGCCGATGTTACGGAAGCACTTGAAAGTGAAACATACAGAGATACTATGATAGCGAAGTTCAATACCTTCAATTGCAACGACACCTTAAACGGCGGCATCTGGTCATAATAACGGAAATAATATCTATAAAAAAATCGAGGTATAATACCTCGGTTTTTTCTTGCAGCCAAAATTTACATTGCAAAAAATCCGGCTGATATAAATACTCTGTTTTTTATACAAAGTTGCGGCTAAAAATCTATTTATGTATAATTCTTGTATGAATGATTTATTTGAAAAGACCACATCTTCAACAGAAATATATAAAGGTAAAGTTTTTACTGTTACCCGTGATGATGTTGAACTTTCAAACGGTTACAAAACAATCAGAGAAGTAGTCCGCCACAATGGCGGAGTTGTTATAGCCGCAGAAAAAGATAATAAAATTCTTCTTGTTAAACAATTCAGATACCCCACAGGCGAAGTTCTGTATGAACTTCCGGCAGGTAAATTAGATAAAGCAAATGAAGATGTTCTTTCTGCCGCAAAACGTGAACTGGAAGAAGAAACAGGTCATACGGCAGAAACTTGGCAAGAATTAGGCTATATATGGACATCCCCCGGCTTTTGCAGCGAAAAATTATATCTGTTTAAGGCTGAAAATCTGAATTTTAAAGGTCAACACCTTGATGAAGGCGAAATTTTAGACTATATCGCCATCGAAAAAGAAGAAGTATTTCAAATGGTAAAAGACGGCAGAATTAGTGATGCAAAAAGTCTTTCCGCACTTATGAGGGCATATAAACTATGATTAAAATGGTTGTAACAGATATTGACGGAACCATTTATTCTCCTGAAACAGGCATTACCGATAATGTCAAAAAATGCATAAAAAACCTTGCAGATAACGGCATTATGGTAGTTATTGCAACAGGAAGAACCTATGCCAGCGCAAAAACCATTGCAGACAGACTCGGAATTAAATATCCTTTAATATGCTATCAGGGCGGATTGGTTAACTCCTATGAAGGTGAAATCCTCAATGTTATATATCTTGATGAAAAACCTGCAAGAGAAATCATTGAAAATTTCAGAAAAAGAAATATACACCTGAATGTATATGTGGAAGATAAATTATACGTTGAAGACGATAATAAATATATTAAAGACTACATTGGAGATAAAGGTATTGATTACTGGAAGGTTGATTCCTTTAATGAACTCGATTTTACAAAGCTGAATAAATTACTCGCTATTAACTATGATACCGCCTTCATAGATAAATTAATCGAAGAATTAAAAGAAAAATATCCGCAATTATATGTGGTAAAATCAGCAAAATATTTTTGTGAAATAGCAAATAAACAAGCAACCAAAGGTAATGCAATAAAATTTCTTGCAAAAAAATTCGGGTTTTCTATAAATGAAGTAATGGCAATCGGCGACCAAAATAACGATATAGAAATGGTTGAAACGGCAGGTATCGGCGTTGCAATGGGCAACGGAACAGAACAAATCAAGCAAAAAGCTGATTATATAACAGATACAATAGAAAATGACGGTTTTGTCAAAGCTGTTGATAAATATGTATGGAGTAAGGAAAATGTATAGAATCGGTCAGGGTTTTGATATTCACAAACTTGTTGAAGGCAGAAAATTTATCTTAGGCGGCATTGAGATTGACTACAATAAAGGATTATTAGGACATTCCGATGCGGATGCACTTGTTCATTCCATTATTGATGCACTGTTTGGCGCATTATCTTTAGGTGATATCGGCACGCATTTCCCTGATAATGACACAAAATACAAAGATATAGACAGCATCTTGCTTCTAAAACAAGCCTATAATCTTGTAAAAGAAAAAGGCTATGTAATTAATAATATTGATAACACTATAATGGCTCAAGAACCAAAAATGAAACCTTATATCCCGTTAATGCAAAAAAAACTTTCAGAAGTTTTAGAAATAAATGAAAACCAAATTTCGATAAAAGCTAAAACAATGGAAGAACAGGACTCAGTAGGGCAAAAGAAAGCAGTTGCAGCACAAAGCATCGTTCTGTTAAAAAGGATATAATATGAGAATAACACCAATTAATAACATTAATTTCGGAAGAGTAATTGAAGTTCAAAATGTTACGGATAACGCCCGTTCAAAGAAAAATGCTAAAGAACTTGCAAATGTACTAAATAACATTCCGTCCCTTGTTTATACGGATGAACAAGAAACTAAAATCAGAGATTTCTTTAAAGCAACAGTAGATGATTATAATGAATTTTCATACGTAACGGCAAGAAAAACGCAAGAAGGATACACTGTCTTATTAACAGGCGAAGATGCACAATTCATAAAAGATTTGGAAACAAAATATCAAGATAAGTGCAAGGAGTTTCCAAAAGGCTCTTTAAAAAGAGAAATTGCTTCAGCCGAGCAAATTCAACTGCGTGATTATTATATAGCAAAGAAACTGGAAAACGGTAAAAACAATAAGCCCTATACCCTTATTTCCACGACCTCGAATGACGACTCCTACTCAAAAGTATCAAGCATTAATTATAAGTCCTGCCAAGAAGAATATTCATACATAAAAGACGGTCATATGTTCACAAAAGAAGAACTTAAAAAACATAAAATAAAACATCCCAATAAGATTTATATAGTCTCTTATGAAAATAAAACTCTCGATTTAAACGCATAAAAAAAAGGAACCTAAAAGGCTCCTTTTTTTACAGTTTTATTTAACTATTTAGATGATTTTGCAGTATCAACAATCACTGAAAATGCTTCAGGTTCGTTAACGGCTAAATCAGCTAACATTTTTCTGTTGATTGCAACTGATGACTTTTTAAGTGCATTCATAAATCTTGAATAGCTTAAACCATGTTGTCTTACTGCAGCATTGATTCTTACAATCCATAAACGACGCATATTTCTCTTCAAATTACGTCTGTCTCTGTATTGATATTTCAATTTTTTCATTACAGCAGTATTTGCAACTTTAAATATTCTGCTTCTTGCACCAATAAAGCCTTTAGCAAGTTTTAATATTTTCTTATGTCTTTTTCTTAAGACAT
>JAEEGL011809658.1_pt1 | contig 28614 bp, 28 predicted proteins | sample 9134231 | NCBI WGS metagenome assembly JAEEGL01 (sample SAMN16246548, study PRJNA631951) | gut metagenome | biome: gut microbiome; feature: rumen; material: fiber-attached | host: Bos | place: Iran: Karaj | collected 2018-10 | reverse complement strand
CCGGTACATGAAATAGAAAAAGATGTAATGGCAAAAACTACTGCAATAATAAAAAATAGAAAGTTTTTGGATTTTTGTTTCATAAATAGCAGCCTCCATTTATATTTAAAAACATACTAAATAAACAAACAAAAATCCAATATGATAACAAAAATTTAATTAAATTGTAAGAATTTCGGTATGATCCGCAAATACAGCCACTGTGTTTTCTTCGTGTGCGGAAACCTGTCCGTCTGCTGTTAAAACGGTCCAGTCGTCATCTGCAAGCAGAACATCGGCTGTTCCCATGTTAATCATGGGCTCGATTGCAAGAACCATTCCGGGCTGAATGCGCGGGTTTGCACCGCCTCTTTCTATTACGTTGGGAACTGTAGGGTCTTCATGTACATCGAGCCCTACGCCGTGTCCGCAGTATTCGTACACAACGCCGAATCCCGCCGCTGTAGCAATGTCATATACAGCCTTGGAGATGTCCCGTATGCGGTTACCGGCTTTGCATGCTTCTATACCGGCTTTGAGGCATTTGCGGGTAACATCAACAAGTTCCTGTGTTCTTGGAGGAATTTTGCCGACTACAACGGTTCTTGCGGCATCGCTTATATAGCCGTCAAGATTAATGCCTATGTCAAGCGAAACAAGATCGCCGTTTTGGATTTTGCGTTTTCTGGAAGGAATGCCGTGGATAACCTCGTCATTTAATGAGATACAGGCAGCCCCCGGAAAGCCCTCCTGATACCAGGCAGGTTTTCCTCCGTGGTTTATAATAAAATGAACACAAAGATCATCTATATCTTTTGTACTCATTCCTGCTTTTACCTGTGGAATGAGATACTCATAGAGTTTTGCAAGCAGTTTGCAGGATTTTCTGATACCGTCAATTTGTTTTTCGTTCTTAAGTCTAATCATAACAGTCCACCAACAAATTATCTGTATTTTCTTTTTAACTTTTCCGAAACGCTGATACTGGAATCAAGCAGTATCGCTTTTTGCAGGCACATGGCTGCGGTATGAGAATCTCCGATTCTGTCGTAGGCTTCGCTCATGAGTTTTAGAAAAAAGGCGTTGTCTTTTTTTGTAAAACCCAAATCAAGGGCATCTTCCAGAGCATCGAGAGCAAGTTCGTCATGTATGTTTCCGGGAATTTTTTTTGTAAGCAAATTCCTCGCCAGTGCCATTACTTCCGGAAAAAAGTGTCTGAAATATGCATAAGAATACTCCATACGAATGACTTGTGCAAGCAGGAGATATGCATCGTAGTATTCAGCGCGGAAAATAAGTTCTTCCGCCAGAATATAACCCAGATCCATAAAGTCTTCTCTGCTGAACCACCGGGCAAGAGAAAAGTTTATTCTAGAAGTCATCATTCGTTTAAACTCCGCGACTGCATCGTCTTCGCGGTTATGAAGCAAATCAAAGAATATTAGTTTGCTGCGGCTTTCATCATCTTCGCGCTGTAAAAGCCATTCCCTGTAGTCGAATGATTTTTTTTGTTCCGTGCGTTGTTTTGCTGCTGTACGCTCAAAATCGAATATAGAACGCTGATAACTGTCGCACAGAATCTGATATGCTTTTAGGAGTTTTTGGAATGCTTTTGTACTAAGGTTTTCTTGTTTTGAAAGGTCGGGATGGAGTTCTTTCGCTTTTTTACGGAATGCGGTTTTTATCTCGGCTATTGTTGCTTTAGGACTGACACCCAGTATTTTATAGCAGTCTTCCACAAAACAGATTATCCTATCTTTTTGCCTGAAGCGGCAGCATGATCAATGCTTTCTATGATATCAAAATAATCAAGGCACATTCCCTGTTTTTCAAGCTCTTTCATAAGAAGATGAATTGTTTTATTTGAAGAAAGTCCTGATTTGACGACAAAAGCGCAGCCTTTTTTGCCGGAAAAATTACCTGATGAAGAAAGAATTTCGAGGAGTTTTGGCGGCAGTTTTGCGCCTATAAAGTTAGGAGAGGTTGTTACAACTGCAATATATTCATATGCAATGGTATGCAGACTGTCTGCAGATTCAGTTGTGCCGTTGAAAATATCAACCTGATGACCGTTGGAAACTGCACTTTTTTCAAGGTTCTTAAGGATTCCGGCATGTTTTTCGTTTTTTGTATCTAAAAAATGTAGAATAAGTGTTCGCATATTTTACCTCATGCCATTTTATACAGATTATCTATATCTTTACCTTTTACAACGAGTACCGGACAATGCACGTTCCTCAGTATTTTTCTGTAAGATGAAGATATTACGTCTTTAAGATCTGTTCCTTCTTTTTCATAACCGCCTAAAAGCACAAGCTGAGCATCAAAATCGTCTGCACAGGCTGTTATTTCTGACCATACGGCACCTTTACGCAGTTCGGTCTCTATTGTAATACCCTTTGCAAGTCCAAGTTCAAGGGCGTATTTTAAATAACGTTCTCCGTCTGTTACAAGATTTGATTCGTATTCAAGGCTTTCTTCGTGTAGAAAAAACTTGCTCAGTGTAAGCTGTTTTAATGTTGCCGTGTCTGCAACATAAACTGCCTTTACATTGCATTTGTATGTTTTTGCAAGTATTACGGCATATTTTACAGCAGAAATTGATGATTCAGAACTGTTTACGACAACTACAACATTTTTAAATAATGATTTAATCATTTTTCTTCTCCTGTCTGCTGTTTAGCTTTCAGAGTTTTCAGTACAAAGACATTTTCGCGTTCGCGTTCTTCAAGAACGCTTTCTATGTAGACTTTTGTTTCGGAGGTTTGAGGAATAACCATTTTGTCCAAAGCGTTTACACGTCTTTGGGTTTTCTTTACTTCTGCCGCAAGTCTCCAGACAATTGTCCTTATAGAAGCCATTTCCGTCAGGAGTTTTAATAATTCAAAAAACTCCATCATAACCTTATCGGAATCTGCAAAAGAATCCATGAATGAGTAGAAAAGTTCCCTCTGGGGGAGTTCTACATCGAGTGTTATGAACGGTATACCTGCTATTGTAACATCACTTTCGGAAAATTTAAAATCATATTTTACAGAAGCTGCAATATGTTCAACTCTGTCGCTTCCTATAGCCAGAAGCATGTTTTTAAGAGCCGGATATGCCTGCTCTATGGTTTTGTTTATGTTGTGCTCAAGCAGTTTGACTTTTTCAACCAGATGCATAAGTTCCATAACAAGAATCTCGCGCTTTTGTTCCAAAAGTTCATAACCTTCCTGTGCTGTTGCCAGCTGTTCTTTTATGATGAGGAGATTTGACTTTGTGGGCGCAATGTTCATTTTTGCCATGGACTAATCCTCAAAATCGTTATCGTTGTGGGGCATGTATTTGTCAATATGTTCGGGCTTGATTCTGTACAATTCTTCACGAGGCAGTAAGGAAAGAACCTTCCAGCCTATGTCCAATGTCTGCTCGATTGTGCGGTTTTCAAATTCACCCTGTGTCAGAAAATCTCTTTCGAATGCTTCGCCAAATCTGAGGTATTTTTTATCAAGTTCGGAAAGTTCTTCTTCGCCGATAATTGCTGCAAGGTTTCGGATTGTTTTTACCTTTGAATATGCAGCAAAAAGCTGGCTTGAAACATCTTTGTGATCTTCTCTAGTCATCCCTGCACCGATACCGTCTTTCATAAGGCGGCTTAAGCTCGGCAGACCCGCAACCGGCGGATACATGCCTTTTTGTGAAAATTCGCGGTCAAGTACAATCTGTCCTTCGGTGATGTAGCCTGTAAGGTCAGGAATCGGGTGCGAGATATCATCGTTAGGCATTGTAAGAATTGGTATCTGGGTTATTGAGCCGTTGGAGCCTTTTATTTTTCCGGCTCGTTCATAAAGCTCTGCAAGGTTTGAGTACAGATATCCAGGATAGCCTTTGCGTCCCGGAACCTCGCCGCGTGTTGTGGAAATTTCGCGCAAGGCTTCGCAGTAGTTTGTCATATCTGTCATTACTACTAGAACGTGCATTCCTTTGTCGTACGCCAGATATTCCGCTGCAGTCAATGCACATCGCGGTGTTATGATACGTTCGATAGAAGGTGCGTCTGCAAGTGAAAGAAACATTACAACTTTTGAAAGAACACCTGACTGTTCAAATGTGTCCGTAAAGAATCGCGCAACATCGTATTTGATACCCATACCGGCAAAAACCATTACAAAGTTTTCGTCGCTGCTGCGGATTTTTGCCTGGCGGATAATCTGTGCTGCGAGTTTGTTATGGGGCAGACCGTTTCCGCTGAAAATAGGGAGTTTTTGCCCGCGGATAAGTGTATTCATTCCGTCAATAGCACTGATACCGGTCTGGATAAAGTCACGCGGATAAACTCTGGCAAACGGGTTTATAGGGTATCCGTTTACGTTGATTTTTTTGGAAGAAATGATTTCGGGATAGCCGTCAATAGGTTTTCCGAGTCCGTTAAAAATACGTCCCAAAAGTCCTTCGCTTACACGCAGTTCCATAGGTGTATCAAGGAATTCAACTGTGGAAGATTCCATATCTATACCACTTGTTGAACCGAATATCTGTATTACTGCGTATTCTTCAGAAACGTCTATTACACGGCCTGTACGTTTTTCGCCTTCTCTGTCGCGGACAGCTACTATTTCATCATAAAAAATGTTTTCCGTTCTCTTTACTATTACAATAGGACCGTCAACGGAAGTGATTCCCCTGTGTTCTATTCCTTTCATCCTATGTCCACCTTGTTATATAACTTTTCAAGCGAATCAAACTGTTCTTCAAGATGCATTTTTACTTGGTTTATCTTGTCCAGAGCATCGTTCGGAATTGTTGTTTTTATACGAATTATTTCTTCTCTTACAGGCAGAGAATTTATTTTTACAAGAGGTGTTCCCTGTTTGATACAATTCCGTGCTCTTTTGAGGAATTCGATTATAAGTGATAAAATAAGAATTTGTTTTTCGGGAACTGAGTAAACATCGATATCATCGAACGCATTCTGTTGAAGGAACCCGTTTTTAATCATCTCTGCAACTACCAGTACGATTCTTTCGGAATCAGGAAGTGCATCCGGTCCTATAAGGCGTACAATCTGCTGAAGTCTTTGTTCTTTTTTCAAAAGATCAAGTGCTTCCTGACGGACATCTGCCCAGCGGCTGTCAAGTTTGTCCCACCATTCTTTTACTTCGTCAGCATATTCTGAATATGATTCAATCCATCCGATAGCGGGGTAGTGACGTGCGTTTGCAAGTTCTCGATCCAATGCCCAGAAACAGCGGATAAAGCGTTTTGTATGCTGTGTTACCGGTTCTGAAAAGTCACCGCCTGGCGGTGAAACTGCACCGATTACTGAAACAGAGCCTTCTTCGCCGCATAAGGATGTTACGCGGCCTGCACGTTCGTAGAATTCGGCCAGTCTTGTAGGCAGGTAAGCAGGAAAGCCTTCTTCTGCCGGCATTTCTTCCATACGGCCGGAAAGTTCGCGCAGTGCTTCTGCCCAGCGGCTTGTGGAATCCGCCATGATTGCGACAGCCATTCCCATGTCGCGGTAATATTCAGCAAGTGTGATTCCTGAATAAAGTGAAACTTCGCGTGCTGCTACCGGCATGTTTGATGTGTTTGCGATGAGGATTGTGCGTTCCATAAGAGAACGTCCTGTACGCGGGTCGATAAGAGTTGGAAATTCCGTAAGAACATCGGTCATTTCGTTTCCGCGTTCTCCGCATCCTATGTAGATGATTATGTCAGCATCGCACCATTTTGCGATTGCGTGCTGAGTCATTGTTTTTCCCGTTCCAAAACCTCCCGGAATTGCGGCGGTTCCTCCCTTTGAAAGCGGGAAGAAAACATCGATTACGCGTTGTCCTGTAAGGAGTGGTTCTGTAACGGTGAGTTTTTCCTGATACGGGCGTGGCTTTCGCACCGGCCAGTATTGGGCGAGGAAAATCTTTTCGCCTAGCTCGGTTTCGGCGATAACGTCATTTATTGTATAGCTGCCTTCTGCAACAATGGTTTTAAGTGATTTTCCTTTTGTTGCAGGCGGAATCATTATTTTGTGATTAACGGAAGATGTTTCCTTTACTGTTCCGATAATCTGTCCCGGTTTTATTTCTGTTCCGGCTGAAACTGCCGGTACAAAGTGCCATTTCTTTTCTTCATCGAGGGGTGTATTTCTTTGTCCGGGGAGAAGAAATGCGCCGGATTCATTATACATGTTTTCAAGCGGACGCTGTATTCCGTCATAGATTGTTCCTACTAGTCCCGGTCCCAGTCTGAGTGAAAGAGGGCGTCTGTTGCAGAGAACTTCTTCGCCGATGTGCATTCCGCTGTCGTCTTCGTAAACCTGAATTGTTGCTTTACCGTTTTTAAGGCGGATTATTTCGCCGATCAGTTTTGCGTCTCCACAGTCTACAACATCGTACAAGCCGCAGCTGTCAAGACCTTCTGCATAAATAACAGGACCTGAAATGCGGGTAATTCTTCCTTTAACTATATTGTCTGTCATTGTTCAAATCTCCCGCGAAACAGTGTATTTGCAAGCTCAAAACGGTTTGTATCCATAACACCGTTCAAAAGTTCTGCAAGGGTTACACGGCACATTACGGATTTATCTTCTGTCTCTATGTACAAGCCGTCTTCAAAATCTGTGCCTGTCTTTTTTCTTTCAGTGATTGAAGAAATCATCTGTTTTCCAATGTTTTTTTCAATGAGAGTCTGTGCGGATGCTTTTGAAAAACCCGTATATTGTACCGAAAGCTTTTTGTTTTCCAGAAATGGTTTGTAATGTACGAGCAGTTGTTCTACGAGTTGTTCTTTTTGTTTTTCAGGTAATGATGAAATATATTTTTTTGTTGCTTCTATAATACTGTTGTTCTGAAAAGATACAAGAAAACGCTCTTTTTCAAGCGGTAATGACGCATCAAGATCATTACTGTAATTTTTCAGACGTTCTGCGTACAACTCTTTTTTTTCAGCTTCCACTGTTTTTATACGGGATTCTGTTTCATCAATTATACGCTGTCCGTCAATGTCAGCACGTTTTAAAAGCTTTTCTGCTTTTCGGCGTGCGTCTTCCTGTATCTCTTTGTCCAGGATTTCCGTTGAACGAAACTCTTTCATACTAAAACTCTCAAATTCAATTTTGTTTTTGCCAATTTAAACTGAAATACCGATAGCTTCGCGAATTGAATCAGTTAATGATTTTTTGCCTTTCAACCTTCCCTGCAAACCGGGTATTTCTACAATCAGAGGATATTTACCTGACTTTTGCCAGTCGATTACCTCTTCTTCCAGCATAACAGCAACTTCTTCCGTAAGTATAAGAATTTTTGCACGCTCCTGATTTACCGGAGCTGCTGCAAGACCGCTGCCTTTGCCTGTAATACGGTTAAAAATTTCCAATGCTTCTGTACGGTTTACGGCAACTTCGCCTTTTACGCCTACCAACGCAAATGCCAGCACAAGTTCCCGTTCACCAATAACAAAATATTGCACTGTTGTTTTTCCTTACATTATGATAATCAAAAGTGCAACAAGAAATCCCCAAAGACAGATACCTTCTGCAAGACCAACAAACGGAAGTGCTTTACCGGAAAGTTCTGAGTTTTCTGCCATTGCACCCATTGCGGCTGCACCGATTTTTCCAACGGCAAGACCACCACCGATACATGCAAAGCCAACTGCAAGTGCTGCGGCAAAGTATTTTAATACAGAACCAGCTTCTTTTGCTGTTGCTTCTTCACCTTCTGTCGCTGCAAAAAGCGAAACGGCAATCAAAAGCATGATTAATGTTAAAATAATTTTTTTCCCTTTCATAATATTCTCCTGTATATAATTTGACACTATGGTCGGTATTTGAATTGAAACGGTTTGAACTCAACACCTGTTTCCGTAAAAAACTTTGAAAAGAATTCATAGTATTGCAAACGGATTACCTGTATTGCAACAATCATTCCTTCAAGTACAATTACAACGGCGTTGCCGATTATTAATACTGCTACTCCTCCTATGCCACCAAGCATCTCGTTCATAGTACAGATTATGTAACCGAGAACGACGTGTGCAAGGGCAAATGCACCTACGCGCAGGAAACTTACAGTATTTGACAGGTAGTTTGAGACAACATCAAGCAGTTCTACAACACCTTCTATTATCCCGACTCCCAGGCCGTTTTCGAAACATGGTTTTTCATGCTCAAAAAGCCTTTCAAGCGGATGTGCAAAGAAAACTCCCAAAAGTGAAAGTCCTATTACTACCCAGTCGTAAATTGCTATTTTGTGATGGAATGCGGCAATTCTTACGGCAAGCGCAATTGTGTACCAAAAGAAAACCGCACCGCAAAGACCAGTCTTACCAAAGAAGGCATGTCCCCATTTTTTGAGTGAGACGTTGTTTATAAAGTTAAGGACAAGACCTACTGAGTTAATGATAAAACCTACTGACAGCGTAAAACCAAAGAAGATGAACACCAGCGGCATTGTTTCTTTGCTCGGCATGAGATGAAGAATCGGTGCAAAAGCGCGTTCTTTTCCGACGAACAACCCTGTTACAAAGTAGCTGAATGGTTTTAACAATTCTTCGTTTGTAAAGAATTCACCGGTCAAAAGCCCCATTATAAAACTGGAACACCCAATGGCTATGAAAATGAGTCCGTACTTGTTCCAGCCCTTTACCGTTACAAGGTTAAAGTGAAGGAGAAGTCCTATCAGAACAAACACAAGACCTTGTCCCGCATCGCCGAACATAATACCGAAAAGCAGAATAAAGAATGCGGCTACAAACGGGGTAGGGTCGATTGTTCCGTATTTTGGTGCACCGTAGCCCAAAATCAAACCTTCAAAACTTTTTATGAATTTTCCGTGTTTGAGTTTTACAGGGACTTGTTCCCTGCCTTTCTGAACGGATGGAATCTCATTCGGCTGATACTGGCGGATTGCAATTCTGCCTTCTGTAAGATTGTCCAAATCTTTTACAAAAATATCTGTTTCATAAACCGGAATCCAGCCTACAATCCTGTAAACAAGCTCTGTAGCTTCAAGCTTGTCGCGCAGAATTTGAACCTGCATTCCTACGGAAAAAACCTGTAAAAGTCTGAGAAGTTTATCCGCATGAGTTTTTGCAAAAGATGTGCGCTGTTCTTCGATTGCAGCGATTTCAGTTTTTTTGTCTTCTATCTGTTGCTTCATTCCTTCGAGCATGTCGTCCGGGATTCCCTTAAAGTCTTTGGGTATCTCCAGAGGAATAAAACCGAATTTTTTAAGTTCTGTATCAAGGGCGAATCTTGCTTTTCTTGAAGTTGCCACCATTATACGTGAATTGTCATCTCCAAGCGGAATGATTATTGCGCGGTCTCCCAGTGAAAAACGCATGCTTTCGAGTGCATCAGGATCTATTTTACCGATTCTCATTGTGAGAAATGACAGATGTTCCAGTTCTGAATAAGAAACTTTAAGATTTACAAAAGAAAGTGATTCCTGATACGTATCGTTCAGTTTTTTCAGTTCGTCAGAAAGCGATAATTCTCTCTCTCGCATTTCATCTGTAGTGCTGATTATCTCGGAAGCTTCCCTGAAATCTGCATCGGACGGTCTTGAAAGCGGGCCTGTATAATCGTCTGAGTCATTTATGTTAAGATAGGCACGAATCAGCTGAAGTTTGTCAAAAACTTCCTTTGAAGTATTTGGCGTGTTTGAGGAATTTTCCTTTAGCTGGGAATAAAACTGGAATACTCCTTTTTTGCCCAGATATTCAATGACGGGATCTACATCCTGTTTCATTATCATTAATTCGATAAGCCGCATTTCTGCTGTTTTTGCCATATATTTCTCCAAATACTACACTACACAGGCAAAAGTTTTAAGCTGTTCCGAATCAATATTCAGACGCAGCCCTTCTGCTGCTGTGCGAATGCAGTCAAGCTCATGCTGTTTTATTTTAAACCACGGTACAAGTACTGCAGATGAACATGGAAACTTATGAAAAGTTTTCAATGCCTGTTTGTTAATTTTAACGTTTATGGACTTTTGAAACCAGCGGGGGTCGATGGACCATATTTCTTGATCTGTTACCGGATTTATCAAGTCCGCATACTGCCAGTCACTCCAGTCTTTGAACGAATCTGTTGCAAAACTTAGTGTTTTTATAGCTGGTGAAGCGAGTATGTCGTTTTTGTTTTTTTTGTCGGCCCATACAAGATGAGCTTTTATTTCATCATCGTTCATGTTGTAATATACACGGAGTCTTATTGCCCATAAAATATTATTCAGGATTATTTCTTCACTTATGATTTTTTCCATTGCGGCACGTTGTTCTCCCGGTTCTTTCTGAACAGCCTGCCACAAAAGTGCAATATACTGCGAATCGAGCTTTTGTTCAAAAGCCTGTTGTTCCTGAATCTCAACTTTTTGGGTGTACCACGAAAAAGGAGTTCCGCTTGTCATTGCGGCTATATCCTTGTGTAACTGCCACTTTATTTGTGAGAATTTTCCAATGTCGGTAAGTTCCGGTAACTCCGCCGGATTCCTACAGACAGCATAATTGAACTTTTTAAGATTTGAATAATCGTAAAAACGGATAAGCTGGAGTGCTACCGGGTCTGGTTTTGAAAACAACGCCAGGCTGTTGCAGAAATCGTCAATAAAACGTTTTTCTGCTTCGGTTTCGATTTTTTTCGCAAGTAATGATTCCGGTACAAGCGGAATCTCGGAGTTAAAGAGTAAAACCCACAAATCATGAAGGCTGTTTACCTGAAAAAGCTTATTTGCCCTGTCTCCGACAAAAGCTTTCGATAATTTTCCGCTGATTCTTGCATATACAAAATCTGCTGCACTGGAGTTATTCATAACTTTGCCTCATTTGCAAAAAAGCAATGTCTCCAGCAGATGGTTAAAGGCATTTTCATCGCACTGCCAGTTTTTTATTTCGTTGCAGTACGCGTCGTATTCGGTTTTATGACGATCGTCCAAAAGTTTTACGGCTTCTGTATATTGTTTTTCCTGTTCGGCAATGATTTTGTCGTAGGCTTCTTTATAAATGTTGTCTGCTCTTTTACGGAACTGTTCTATATGTTTGTTGTATTCACTCTGCGCATCGGACAGTAAGTCAGCCGCAGCCTGTTCAACTTCAAACAAATGTCCGATTATATCCTGATCCATCATACCGACAGCCTCTTTATTTTAGTTTATGCAGAAAAAACTGATACTTATACTGAATCCAGCTGATTTTCGTAGCGGCATAAAACACTATGAATGTCAGCGGATGATTTTTGCTCCATTATCTCATTGAAAAAGTTTTTATTTTCGAGAATATGCGCAATCCGTTTTAAAACAAACAGATGTTTTTCACTTTCATCCGAAGATGAAATAATCAACAGAAACAAATTAACCGGTTTCCCGTCAAGCGAATCAAAGTCTATTCCTGCACGTGAAATGCCGATAACGCCATGAATGCCTTTTAGTGTTTCAGATTTTCCGTGAGGGATTGCAATGCCGGGAATAATTCCTGTGGACATTTTCCTTTCACGGTCTTCAACGGAAGAAAGAATTTCTGAACGGTTTGCACCTGGAAAATGTGAAACAAGCTGCTCCACAAGTTCTGCAAGTACCTCATCTTTATCTTCACTTTGCAAATCAACGACTATTGCGTTGGGAGAGAAAACTTCTCCAAGTACCATAAAGACCTCGCGTGTTTATTCTGAAACGAGATTTGCACCTGTGTCCTGTGCAGGTGTTTCAGCAGCCTTGTCTTCTGTCCACCACTCGGCGTTTTCCTGTTCCTGATTCTGGACAGAAGGTGTAAGTGTTTTAACAGCAGGTGTTTTATTAAGATATGCAAGACCAAATGTTGAAAGGAAAAACAGTGCAACGAGAACGTATGTTGTTTTTGTAAGAACGTTTGCTGACCGTGAACCGAAAGCCTGTGTTCCGGCACCGCCGAAAAGACCTCCAAGACCCTCACCTTCTTCATTCTGAAGCAGAACAAGAATAACCAATAATATACATACAATGATAAAAGCTATAAGAAGAACTATACCGATAACACCCATAATTGTTTTTTCTCCACTGTAATAATTGTTTTATAAGGAATCTTTTGGAAGATTTCCTTTTAAGTTCGTAATAAATGCTCAATTAATATATAAAAAAAGAAAATTTTATGCAATAGATAGTTTTTTTTCATTTTTAGCATTGTACAAAAATCTGATATGGTGTAATGTCAATCTTACCACAAAAAAAACTGCCGTTGACAGATTTGGTTATCCCCCAATAGTAGTGATGAAAATGCAGGTTTTCATGGGACTACAAGTAATGGAGAACGTCGATGCTTGAAAAAAAGGGCACCAATCAGTATTACATTACCAGACAGGATTCCACTGAATCTAACGCTCGAAGCTACCCGAGAAAGTTTCCTTTTGCACTTGCAAAGGCACAGGGGTCATGGATCGAGGACGTAGAAGGAAACAGTTATCTGGATTTTTTGTGCGGAGCAGGAACTCTCGCACTGGGTCATAACGACCATGACGTAAATCAGGCTATGGTAGAGATGCTTACAAACGGCTCGCCTCTTCATACGCTGGATTTAACCACACCTGTAAAAGATGAATTTGTACAGACAGTACTTTCTCTTCTTCCCAAAGAACTTTCAAAAAATGCGCGAATACAGTTTTGCAGTCCTTCCGGTACGGATGCGACTGATGCTGCAATAAAGCTTTGTAAAACGGCTACCGGTCGTTCTTCTGTAATTGCGTTTTCAGGCGGTTATCACGGAATGGGACACGGTGCTCTTGCTTGTACCGGCAATCTTAATGCAAAAAACAAGGTTCACGGTTTAATGCCTGATGTTCATTTCTTCCCTGCGCCTTATTCCTACCGTTGCCCGTTCGGACTCGGCGGTGAAGCCGGTGTAAAAGCAGCGTGTACGTACTTTGAGCGGACATTGAAAGACCCTGAAAGCGGTATTACAAAGCCCGCCTGTGTTATCCTTGAACCAATACAGGGTGAGGGCGGTGTTATTCCTTTACCTGTCGAATTTCTCCAAACTGTAAGGCGTGTTACAAAAGAACTGGAAATTCCGATGATTGTAGATGAGATACAGTGCGGAGTAGGACGTTCCGGCAGGTTCTTTGCCTTTGAATATGCGGATATTGTTCCCGATGTAATTCTCAGCTCAAAGGCGATTGGCGGAAGTCAGCCGCTTTCAATCGTAATATATCACAAAGATCTTGATAAATGGACACAGGGTGCTCATGCGGGAACATTCCGCGGCAACCAGCTCGCAATGAAAGCTGGAACTGTTCTTATAAATAAAGTTTCCAAGCCGGAATTTTTGGCGGATGTTGTAAGAAAGGGCGACATCATAAAAAAACGGCTTTTGGCACTTAAGGACAAAGTTTCCATTATTGGCGATGTCCGCGGCAAGGGCTTGATGATTGGCACCGAATTCGTAAATCCTAAGGGCGAAAAAGATTTGCTCGGTTCTTTACCTCCAAGCGGTGAGATTGCGGCAAAAGTACAGAAACTTTGCTTTGAAAACCGTCTGGTTGCAGAAAAAGGCGGAAGAAACGGTTCTGTAATGAGGTGTCTGTGTGCCTTGAATATAACCGATGAAGACATTGAAAAGGCAATGGATATATTTGAAAAATGCGTTTCAAAGGTTGACAGTGAATACAAATAGCTGTTTTCCTGTAAATTAATATGTATTTTGTTAAAAAAGCTGTAGAGAAAACTTTACGGCTTTTTTTATGTAGGGGAGTATTTATGCAGACTTTTCTGACGCACGAAAAGCAATCTCAGAGAGAGTTTTCCGCTTATATAAAAAGGACTGAAAAAGCAATAAGAAAAGCCTTTAAAAAAAGTTTTGGTGCTGCGTATTCGGGGCTTACACCGCAGAAACTTGCTGCGGCTATAAAAACTGACACAATTCTGCCGGAAAAGGGGATGGGATTTGACAAAGTTCTTGTGTTGGCAGAAAAAACTGTTCTGCCAAATCTGCTTTGTACACCGTCTTCAAGTTATATGGCGCATCTTCACGGACCAAGCCTTTTGGAAACGATTGCAGCGGAGCTTGTAATCTCTACTTTTAACCAATCGATGGACAGTTGGGATCAGTCGCCTGTTGCAACAGAAATTGAAGTGCAGGTTATACGCGCTTTGTGTGATTTGTATGGTTACAACAAAACTTCTGACGGTGTTTTTACAAGTGGAGGCAGCCAGTCTAATCAGACCGCCATTATTCTTGCAAGGGATTGGTTCTGCAATGAGATTCTGCATTGGGATGTAAAAAAATACGGGCTCCCGCCGCAGTATACAAAACTGCGTATGTATACCAGCGAAATATCCCATTTTTCAATGGAAAAATCGGCGCATATCCTTGGGCTTGGTTATGAATCGGTTGTAAAAGTTCCGGTTGACGCCAAAAAGAAGATGGACACCGTTTTACTTAAAAAACTTGTAGAACAGGATATTAAAGCCGGCAATATTCCTTTTCTTGTCGTCGGAACAGTTGGAACTACGGATTTTGGTAGTATAGATGATTTGAATGAGCTTTATGAGATTGCACGGAACAATAATATGTGGCTCCATGCGGATGCCGCGTATGGAAGCGGTGTTATTATGAGTCGAAAATACAGGGAACTTATCACGGGAATAGAACTGTGCGATTCAATAACTCTGGATTTTCACAAAATGTTCCTGATGCCTATAAGTTGTAGTGCTGTTCTTGTTAAAGACGGAAAAGATTTTGAAGCTCTTACCGTTCATGCGGATTATTTGAACAGAACTGAAGATGAAGAAGACGGGTATACCAATCTTGTAGATAAATCAATTCAAACTACAAGACGTTTTGACGCACTTAAAGTATGGACGGCGTTTCAGGTACGCGGAAAAGACGGCTGGAGCGAGTTGATTGAAACAAGTATGGAAAATGCCAGATATTTTTACAATCAGCTGAAAGATGACAGTAATTTTGAGGTTGTAACGGAACCTGAAATTTCTTCTGTCGTGTTCCGCTTCTGTGACGGAAACAAAAATACGGATGAGATTAATAAAAAAGTTCGCCGCCGTTTGATTCACGAATATGGAACAATAATCGGACAGACTGTAAGCGACGGAAAGGTTTGTCTTAAGTTTACACTGCTTAATCCGCTTATAACTCATAAAAAACTTGATGAATTGAAAAGCCTTATTACGGCGATTTCAAAAACAGCGGCTGAAGAATGATAAGGACTGAAGAACCGGCGGGACAACGCCTGCTAAACCTTTTACGCGGAAAACATCTCATGCTTGCTTCCGCCGAATCCTGTACCGGTGGTATGATTTCTTCGTTTATAACATCGATAGCCGGTTCGAGCGATGTTTACAGTGGTGGAATCGTTTCGTATACAAATCAGGTAAAAAACCGCATACTTGGAGTTTCGGAGAGCACTCTGCAACAATACGGAGCGGTAAGCGAACAGTGTGCCGGTGAAATGGCTGCCGGCGCGGCAAAACAAATACAAACTGAGATTGCGTTTTCCGTAACCGGAATAGCGGGACCGACCGGTGGAACAGAATTGAAGCCTGTTGGTACAGTATGTTTTGGTTTTTATATAAAGGGAAAAATCGTTACAGAAACATGTCTTTTTGCCGGTGACCGCAGTAATGTGCGCCGGCAGTCTGCGCTGCATGTTATAGAACGCTTGCTGGAACTTGTATCAGTTGTTTAATTCTCAGCTTTTATACGGATTCCTGTAAAGGTGTGATTGTTCAGCGTGTTTTCGTTCCAACCATCCCATTTTGTTGAATTGAACAGGTTGTAATGAACCGGATAATACAGCGGAATTATTGCGCCGTCCTCCTGTATGGCAATTGTTTCTGCCTGTTGTAAAATCTCATCTCTTTCACTGCCCTGTGACATTAAAGCAGCTTTCCGTAACAAAGAATCAAATTTGTCACCGGCATATTTTCCGTCATTGTTTCCATCTGTTGAAACTAGTTGTTCCAGGAACGAAGCAGCATCACAATCTTCGCTTTTCCAGCCGCCTCTTGCAATGTCAAATCCGCCTCCACGCCTGTTTGCAAAAAAAACATCCCAGTCGGTTTCTTCCATAATACGGATTTTGATGTTGAGATTCTTTTTCCATTCATTTACGACAAACTCAGCTATTTCTCTGTTTACGGTTTTTGTTGTATTTATGTAGAGCGAAAATTCCGGGAAATTCTTCCCATTTTCATATCCAGCTTCTTTCAGCAGTGTTTGAGCTTTTGCCACATCATACAGGCTGTCAGCTTTTGATTCCATTCCGAAAGCCGGCGGCACAAGTGACATGGCAGGAATAGCATTCCCTTTTAATACTGTATCAGTAAGTTCTTTTCTGTTGATTGCAAAGATAAGCGCTTTTCTTATTTTTTCACTCTCAAGAAGGGGATTGTTCATGTTCAGGTAATAATACTGGGAACAGGAATCAGAGGCCGTTGTAAAATCAGGATCATTATCAAAAAAGCCTTTTGTTTCTTGGTTTATATCGGCTATCCAGTCAATTTTTCCGGAATGATAATCATCATACAACTTTTGACTGGTCTTTACTTTTATAAAAACAATTTTTGAAAGATGTACACTGTCTTTGTTCCAGTACTTGGGATTTTTGACAAGTGTTAGCTTACCGTCTTGTGATAATGACTGAACCTTGAATGGACCGTTTGTAACTATGTTCTCCGGCGTACACCAATTGTCTTCGAGTTCCAGGATTTTGTGGACCGGAAGAACAGCAAATGCAAAATGTCTCATTCTACTGACGGCATCAGGAGTCGGGCTGTTGAATGTAACTGTTAGTGTGCTGTCATTTACGGCTTTTATACCCAACTCTTCAAAAAATGTTCTGGACTGGTGCAGTGGTAATGCGCCTTTTATCAGTTCCGTAAGCATATATGTGTATGGGGTTTCATTTTCTGGTTTTAAAAGGTATTTCCATGAATTAACGACGGACTGTGCTGTTATCTTTGTGCCGTCACTCCATTCTGCATTTCTTATATGAAAAGTTACGCTTCTGAAATCGTTTGAGTATTCCCAATTTTCCGCCAAACCAGGCAGAATTTTGTCTGTTTTTGAATCATAGTTTACGAGACCTTCAAACAGAGCTGAATAAATACGCCTGTCTGCATCGTTACGGATAGATATAGGATTAAGATGAGGTTCCGCATCTCCGTTTGCGATTGTCAGCCTGGATTTTGCTGAAAAAGAATCGCATGCGGTCAGAATAAGTATGCAAAAAACTGAAAAGAGCACAAGAAGCTTATTTTTCATATTTAGAATATAGCAAATTTATATGGTATTCACAAGCGATATTCTTATTTGTGTGTATTGAAAAATGAAAACAATCCCTTTGTTCTTCCATTGGTATCAGTTTTTTGCAAGGAAGAAATGTTAAAAATGTCCAAAATGATAAATTTTATGTAAAAATAGTTTGTAGTTTTTTAATTCATGGTTTATAATAATAAAAATACTATGAATGAGGCACTGTATTTAAAGAAAAAATATGTTTATCTCTTTAAAAAGGCGTGTTTTGTCTTTGTTTTTTTCTTTAGTGCCTGTTTTATTTTTGCCGGAAAAAATTCTTCTCAGAGGTCTTATTTCAGCAACGGATGGTTCTGGGCAGTAGATGAGGGAGAATCCCGTGTATACAAACCAATGGAATCGGTAGATCTGAAAAAATTGACCCCATACGTTACTGATGGTAGTGGTTTTATCTGGCTCAAATATGAATTTGAGATTCCTGATAACCTCAAAGGCAGTAATCTTTCGATTTTTATCGGTTGTATTGATTTAGCAGCGGAATTTTATCTGAATGGTTCTCTTATATCTACTGCAGGTCGATTGCCTCCTAACGAATTCTGTGCTGGAGCTGCTGCCGTAGCCTGCACTTTCCCATATTTTATGCTTAATATGCAGGAATCTAACACATTTTTAATCAAGTTATTTATAGATGGAAAAGGAGGATTAAAACAGATTCCCTTCCTGAGTACGTATCATGATGTTCAGGCGGAACTTGAAAACGTAACTTTTATTTCCAAAATGCTTAACCTTATGATTGCTGCTACTGAAATAATCATGTCAATATTCTATTTTCTGGTTTTTATAAGAAATCCAAAAGATAAAGAATATCTGATGTGGGGCCTCACACTTCTTGGTACTGTCTTTTATCTTGTTCCATACTATATAGATTCAAATCTTTTATTATGGAACAGTATGTCATATTTGACATTTCAAAAACTTTTTGCCAGTATTTTTGCGTTTGTTACAGGTTTTTTCGCTACATCGTTTATGATACATTTTTTCCATGACAGACAGTCAAAAAGTGTTGTTGCGATTCGCTTAGTTTTATTGGTTCTCCCGATTCTTATTACGTTATACATCCCTTCAAATAACATTTTTTCAAGGTTTTTACCTGTTTTGTTTTTGTTTCTTGCGGCGCAAATCGGGTTTGCTGTTTTTTCAATTATCAGGAATTTTTTAAATGGCAGGATTAAACAGGTAATCATGCTTGTAAGCGGGTTTATTCCTGTTCTTATTGGTCTTGTTTTAGATTTAATTATAAAGGTTATGCTCGAAGATACATCTTTGCCGTTATTTACGGTATTCGGATGGGAACTTACCGGCGGCTTTTTTATGTTTATTCTTACGTACCGTTTTTCAACTTATAGAAAAACCGCTGAATATCTTAATGAAAAACTGGAAAGTGAAGTTGCAGATCGTATAAAAGAGTTAAAGGAAACGAACGAAAAGCTTCAGATGGAACAGGATGAATCGAACAGGGAAATGGATTTGGCGGTTCATGTGCAGCGTTCTTTTTATCCTCAGATTATAACATCGTTGAACGGCTGGGATATGGCTGTACATTTCAGACCTTTTGCCGGAGTTTCAGGTGATTTGTATGATTTTTATATTAAAGGCAGAGAGCTTGAAGGTTTAAGTTTGTTTGATGTCTCGGGACATGGAATTGCAGCCGGGCTCATAACCATGCTTTCAAAAAATATAGTTTTCAGAGTTTTTAATGAAAACCGTAATGAAAAGCTTCCTATAGTAATGGAAAAACTGAACGAAGCAATAATCAAGGCAAAGGGTAGTATAGAAAATTACATGGTTGGTCTTATCCTGCGAGTAGATCCTGACGGTACTCTGGAAATAACTAATGCAGGGGGACCTCCGCCTTTGCTTTATTCAAACAGATCCGGTACTGTCTCGCCTATTCAAACTGACAAAAAACAATTTGGTATGATTGGTGTTGCTGATTTGCCGGTTTCGTTCCAGAATGTGACTTTTTCAATGGCAGGCGGTGATACTGTTGTTTTTACTACAGATGGTCTTACAGAAGCAACAAACCCTGCAGGTGAAGAATTTGGTCAGGAGCGTCTGATTGAAAGTCTCTGTAATAAAGAGCGAAAAACCGCCGACCAGAAACTTGCCGGTATACTTAAGGATTTGACTACTTTTGTTGGAAGTGAACCTTTGAGAGATGATATTACTCTTATTGTTCTTAGAAAGCAGAGTGATACGGATATAGAAGAACTGGAAGCATACGGAGATTTGGAGGAACTGGAAGAAATAAGTGATATTGACGAATTATTCTCCGGTTCTGATTCCCTTGGTATTGAAACAATGAGATAATATTGGTTTTAGAATGGAAGAAAAGCAGTGGTTTGAAAAAGAAAAATTCTGGTTGGAATTTGCGCCTGTAATGTTTGATGCTGCTCACTGGGCAGAGGCTTCGGCCGTAGCAGAATCTGTGTATAAAATATGTGGATTAAAAACAGGTTCGTCAATTCTCGATGCAGGTTGTGGTGTAGGTAGAATCAGCGTAGAATTGGCTTCTCTGGGTCTTAATGTGACAGGTATTGATTTAATTCAGCCTCTGCTTGATACTGCAAAAGAATCAGCTCTTGCTGAAGGTGTTTATATAGATTTTGTTAAAGCTGATTTACGTTCCTATATTTCAGACAAACCTTTTGATGCTGCCGTCAATCTGTATACTTCCTTTGGATACTGTGATTCAGAAGAGGAGGATTCGCTGATTCTTTCAAATATAGCTTCTTCTCTAAAGTCCGGTGGAACTTTTGTTATGGAATGTTTGAGCAGAGAGATTGAAGCGCGGGATTTTATTGAAGGTGAATGGTTTGAGCGTGCAGGAAAAACTGTGCTTACGGATTTTTCCATCGTAAATGATTGGAAAGGATTGCGTTCCCGTTGGATATTAATTGATAATAAAACCGGTAGTCGTTATGAACATGAATTTGTACAACGGCTTTATTCCGCTCCGGAACTTAAAAAGACAATGCTTTCGTGCGGATTTAAAAATGTGGAACTGTACGGTGATTTTGACTTGTCTTTGTATGATTACAAAGCAAGAACAATGATTATAGTGGCGACTGTCTAATTGCTTCCTGTGGTAGGTTTGAGACCCTCAACCATAAATTCCGGCGGTACTTTTGACGGTCTTCCCTCATGTGTTACACAGGCCCATGTAACCATTGCCTCCGCGCTGATTGTGCCATCTTCTTTTTTTATGGTTTGCTTTATTGTTCCTGAAACAGCTTTCATTTGTACAGGTTCTGACTCTATGGAAAGTGCATCTCCTAAAAAGGCTGAAACTTTGTAGTGTATGTCTACATGAGTTACATATAGATAATAACCTGCTGCAACTATACCGTTGTAATCAAAACCAATAGCGTTGAGATAATCCATTCTGGCATATTCGAGATAATTGAGATAAACAGCATTGTTTACATGGTTGTATGAGTCACATTCATATGGTCTGACTACTAATTTTGTGATGTGTTTCATAGTTACAGTATATGACAAAAAAACATAATATGTAAACAGGTCTCGATGTGATAATCAAAAAAAATTGAAACCGAATAAAATAACTTTATTTTTTTCGTCTTTTACCTGCAGTGCTGTACTTTTTCCGGTTCTGTTGTTTGTTAGAGACTGTCCTTATTGTATCCGGTGAATAAAATCCTTCTTTCCAGTTAAAGCGGTCTGTTTCTGGCAGCGGCTTGCCGCTGTTGTAGGATGCCATAATCTGTTTTAGTTCATTCCGTTTTACATCTGTTTTTGACAAGTCAATTAAAAATCGTGAAAAACCTGTAGACTTCAAATAGCTCTGTTTGTCCGTGATGGAAAACGGATTTTCCGGCAGAACAAATGAACCGTCAGGCGTTGAAAGTGCTTTAAAAACACTGCCCTCTCTGTCCGAAAAATACATAAAATCATAGTTTTCCGGTAATTGAAATCTCATACGAAATAATGCCGGATATGCAAATATTGTCACTAAAACACGTTTACGCTGGTCCACGGAAAAGGTTTCAAGAAGATTGTCTTTTGAGTTTTCAATTGGAGTAATCAATGCCGTAATATCCTGATTTTCCAGCCATGAAACAGCCCATCTGTTGAATGTGTAAAGATATGGACCTGCTGTGAGAAATGCTTTTTTACCTCTGAACATAGCGATATGTCCTGGATTGTTTACAATCCAGTTTTTAAAACCAGCTTCCAAAAGATAATCAATAATTTCAACCAGCTTATGTTCACTTCCCTGGGGTAAATAGGGATCCAGTGAAATAATCGTCTGCTTTTTGGACAGGGGAACTTTATCTTTTTGGTCCAAAAGTGCTTCTTTTGTCTGGGAATTCAGTTCCAAAATCACTCGGACAGGCTTTTCTGATTGTACGGTAAGAGCATCTTTAATTGTAGAAACCTGAAAATATAACCCTTCAGGGAACGATTTTTCAAAATCAGTATCAAGTGGTGAAAGATCAAGGATTGGAAGCAGCCGATCACCAGGTTGTGTCCTGAAACGACTTATATCTTTAGGCAGAACATGCGGGTAGCATTTTGACATATTTTTTGTCTGTAAAAGATATACTGAATCACCTGTACTGAAATTTTCGGGGATATCAATCCAGTAGGAATTATTATCTGTAAATGTATTTTTTATCTTCCAGCTTTCACGTCCTGAATCATCCTTTTTGTGCAACCTTATCGAATCTCCCGGTTCTGCATCGTAACTTCCGCCGGTAAGAGTGGCATAAAGTCCTGCCTTTTTCCCCTGCAAATGTTTTGTTTTTGAAATTTTACCGAGATAAATTCCTGTTCCACTAGCCTGTTCCGGATTAAGGATGTTTTCAGCCTTGTCGGAAGTGTACCAATAAGCGGTTTTTGATCTTGCAAAATCTGTCGCTAATAGTCTTTTAGCTGTTGCAATAGATCCCTTTTTATCTTCTTCCCAGTGGTCAATCAAATAGCGGTATGCTGAGACAACACTGCCTACATATTCTGCGCTTTTCATCCTGCCTTCTATTTTAAATGAGGCAACTCCTGCATTTATAAGATCTGGAATCTGGTCAACAAGCTGTAAGTCATATGGTGAAAAATAAAAGCCTTGTTTGATTCCGCTTGCGCAATCGGCTTCATAAAGTCTCCTGCATGCTTGGGTACACATACCACGATTTGCTGATTTTCCTCCGAGATAGCTGGAAAATAGGCATAAACCTGATTCACTTACACATAGAGCACCGTGAACAAATACTTCCAGTTCAACGTTTGTTTCCTGTTTTATCTGTTTTATTTCTTCGAGATTCAGTTCTCTTGCCAAGACTACACGTTTTATTCCACTTCGGCTCATTGTATTTGCGGCTTTTGCACTTGCAATGTTCATTTGTGTTGATGCATGAATCCTCAAGTTTGGAAAAAACTGTTGCACAAGCCTTACTACACCATAGTCCTGTACAATTATACCATCCGGTCCTATTTTGTTCAGATAGTCAAGAAAACGGTACATTTTTTCAGTTTCATTTTCTTGTATAACTGTGTTTACTGTTACAAATATCTTTTTCCCAATTTTGTGAAGAGAATCTACTGCTGCTTCAAACTGATTCCAGGCAAAGTTAGTTGTCCTGAGTCGGGCGTTAAAGGCTTTCAGTCCCAGATATACTGCGTCTGCTCCTTCGTTTATTGCGGCGTCAAGTGCTTCCGGATTTCCTGCCGGTGCTAATAATTCTGGCATTTTACAGTCCTTTAACGAAATTTGATTACAGCATATCATATAGTAAAAAATGATTTTTTTCTATACAGCTCGATAGGTCAGATTGGTCTTCACTGTAAAAAACTAATACAGCACAGAATTTACAACTAATGACTTTAAATCTGTGCTGTCGCTTATCAGCCTTTAGTTTTGGAATGGTTTTGATGAATTTGGTTTTCCTGGACTTATTGTGCTTGTTGCAGTTAAAAGCCAATTGTTTTTATCAGCTTTTCCTGCTGTCATCAAGTTTCCCTGCCTTGATATGCTTCTTGTACTAGTAAGATTTGCGGTTGAGACGGCGGAACTTATATCTGCGCTTCCCTTCCATGCACCGTCTTTAACGGCTCTTTCTGCGGCAGCAACTTGTGATGATTTAGGCCATACATCCTTTTTTTGTTCACTTAACAACAATGCATCCATAACTTTCCCGTTTTTTCGTTCTTCAAGCAGGATAACATCTGTTTTCCCTAATCGTGCAGAAGTGTTGACGACCCATAAATCCCTTGCAGTATCTGATGACCAGTTTCCTCCTGAAAGTGCAAGATTGTCATCAAGTTCATCAACACATACATCTTCAAGTTTTCGCATGTGCAGAGTAATGTATTCACCTGCATCAACTTCAATGGGTGGAAACTCATAACGACAAGTATCCCCGTCATATGCACTGTAAAGGCACATACCTGCAAGGTTGCCGGATGTTCTTGTGAAAAGTTCAACAAATTCTACGCTGTTTGCTGTTCCTTTATTGCTTTTCATGTCTGTTTGTATTTCACTTAAAATTACATCCGGCAGACGGTCGTTGTATGCGGCAAAGATAGAAGTAAAGGTTAATTCATTTCCTCCTGAATCAGAAACTAAACCTTGTATCCCGTAGTATTTACCGATTTCAGTTTCGTCATCCAAAATAACGGCTAGTTCAATTTGGTTTTCCTTGACAACTGAAAGAGGAATTTCACTCTCAAAGGTAGTAAACAGGCTGTTCTCTTCGCTAGTCTGATCTATTTCACCTACTTGAACGGCAACAGGATTTATTTCCTTTGAAAAACTGAGTTTCAATGTTCTGCCGTCTAAAACATCCATAGAAACGAGTTTTGGTGGTGAAAAATCCCCGCTGATAACTTCCGCAACTTCTGTGGTTCCCTGCTGTGATGGAACATTACAGGAAAGCATGGTTGGAATAACCATAATTAAGGCGGTTATTTGCCCAAAATTCAAACTTTTCATTTTTTTTAACTCCTTAAATGGATAAAAAATATGTTTTTAAGCCTACGGCTTTTGTCTCTATATGTGTTATTGATTTGGGATGTGTTTTTTTGTCATTTTTTGAAAAAAAAAAGAGCATATACTGATTTTTTTTGTGAAATCTGCAACTGTAGACAATAAGTTTATTTTTTAATATTCTTAATAAGAGGAAAACATGGAAAAAAATACTATATTTTGTAAAGATGATGACACTGATGCTGAAAAAAAATCAAATGATTCAAGTGCAGAAGTCATTAATGCAAAGTTTTTAAAAACCAGACAGATAATTCTTTCTGGTGAAATAAACAAAGAACTTGCTGAAAAAATTATCCGCCAGCTTTTAGTTCTGGAAGCAGATTCTTCTGACCCGATACGTCTGTATATTGATTCACCTGGAGGAGATGCGGATGCAGGCTTTTCAATTTTTGACATGATTAGGTTTATTAACGCACCCGTATATACAATAGGGATTGGTCTTGTTGCGAGCGCTGCTGCTATAGTGCTGCTTGCTTCACCCAAAGAACGCCGTTTTGCATTTCCTAACAGCCGCTATCTGATTCATCAGCCGTTGAGTGGTATACGGGGTGTTGCTACCGAGATTGAAATTCATGCTCAGGAATTGGAAAAAATGCGGGTAAAGATTAATGAACTCATTTCACAGGAGTCTGGTAATCCTGTAGATAAAGTTCAAGCCGATACTGACAGGGATTTCTGGATGAATTCGGAAGAAGCGAAAGAATATGGTCTTGTTAATGCGGTGATTACTAAAAGATCAGAAATGTAAATTGATGTAAACCAAAAAATATGTTACCATGAAGTGTCATGGAATTTGAGTTGACTTCTGAACTAATTAACCAAATCGTGTTTTCTATGGAAGATCAGAATGAGTGCTATTTATTGGATTCGTCTGTACCGGTTTTGTTAAAGAAAGAAGAAGTTCAGGATTTCGATTCAGAACGTTATTATACCTTGCCGGTTTGGGATTCTATAAGTGGGTTCAAGCTGATGGAACAGTTTGTAACTGTTTTGAAAAATACATTTATTGCGGATAAATTGCGGAGTACACTGCTGGCAGGAAAAGGAGTTTTTCGAAATTTTAAAAATGTTCTAAAGGATTATCCTGAAGTTGAAAAACAATGGTTTTCTTTTAAAGAACAAAAGATGAAACAAGTTATTTTGTCTTGGTACAATGATCTTCGGGATTTTTGGGGACTTGAACAAATTGAACCTGAACCTGAGGATAATTCTGAACTTGTTCAAGATGATTTTACTTTCAGGTCATTTCGTAGTTCTGATATAAACAGTTTGCGTTCATCCGTTGAATCTGTATTTGAGGATATAAATACGGAATATGACAGGGAGTCGGCTTCTGTTTTGTCATTGTTGTGGAAAAAACAGCGTGAGTTTGAAGATGACAAAAAGCGTGTCATGATAATTTGCGAATCAGTTTCGGAAGATTTTGCTGGTTTTGCAGCAGCGTCTTATTTTGACGAGGAAAAAAAAATACAGAATGCTGTTTTAATGACAAGTTTTCTGATACTTCCACAGTTCAGAGGATTAGGTCTTGGGAGAGAGTTACTGAGAAGAATATTGCAGGAATTAAAACAGCAAAATGTAAAAAAGGTTTTTTTTACGGATTTGCTTATACCTGATTTTTTCTGTTCGGTATTAGTAAGGGAAGGTTTTTCAAAGCTTGGTTCAATTTTTTGTATTGATTTATAAAAAAAATCAGAGTATTTTTAATTTGTAAGTTTTTTATTTTTTTAGAAAGGAGTTTGTTGTGTCATTAAAAAAAGATTTTTCATTCAGTGCTGAGCAGATTTCAGCGATTTTACAGGATGCAGTAAAGAAAGTCAAAACAGAAGAAGATCCGTATGAATTAACAGAGTTGAAAAAGATATTCAAGAAAAATGTTCCACTGACTTTAAGAACCTATGTGGCTGCATATTTTGCAAAGCAATTGTCTTCAAATTATCATACAGGAACTTATCAGCGTCGTGATCGTTATTCCCGTCGTTCACGTTTTGATGAAATTCCGCAAAACCGTATGCGTGATCATTCAACCGAAACAACAATCGGTACAAAACCACCTGTTGCTCGTGCAGAAATTGCAGAAGAATATGCTGCTACTGTGTTTGTAAGCATTGGTCGTAACCGTCATGTTTATCCTCGTGATCTTGTTGCGCTGATTTCACAGGCAGGAGGTGTCCCTCGTGAGCGTATTGGTGAAATCCGTGTTTTGGACAATTATTCATTTATACAGTTGTTCGCGGAAGATGCAGACGGGGTAATTTCTCTTCTCGATGGTTATGAATATCGAGGAAGAAGATTGAGTGTAAGCTATTCCAGAAAAAAGAATGAGGCTCAACCTGTAGAAACAACAGATGAACTTTCACAAGATACAAATTATACTGATTCTGAACGGACTGAAGTGAGCCACAGTGAAGATTTATAGAATAATCTAATTGCATATATGAAAAAACTAAAAACGAATCCTGCACAGTTTTAACGGGATTCGTTTTTTTTTTGTTCGTTTACGAGCCAAGTGACTCATTGCCCTTATGTAAAAAAATAAGTATATTTATTACATGAAAAACAAACTAATTCCTGTTACTCTGCTTACCGGTTATCTGGGAGCGGGAAAAACTACACTTTTAAATTATATTCTGAATAATCAGAAAGGCTATAAAGCAGCCGTTATTGTAAATGACATCGGAGAAGTTAATATCGATGCAAGCTTAATCGAGCGTGGTGCAAGTATTGTTGAAGAAGATAAGGGCTCAGTTGTTCCTCTTCAGAATGGTTGTATCTGCTGTAATCTTAAAACAGATTTGATGAATCAGATAATTTCTCTGGCTAAACAAAACAAATATGATTATATCCTGATTGAAGCAAGCGGAATATGCGAACCTATGCCGATTGCCCAGACAATCGAAATGCTTTCCGGTAATACCGGTGACAGAGGAATCCCTGTTGTATGTAAGTTGGACAATATTGTTGCTGTTGTTGACGCATTGAGGCTTGTTGATGAGTTTGGCAGCGGAAACTCCCTGCTCAAAAAGGACCTTGAGGAACACGACATAGAAGCGCTTCTCATTCAGCAGATAGAGTTCTGTAATACAATCCTGCTTAACAAAACCGATTTGGTAACACCTGAACAGCTGGCGGAAGTTAAAGCTGTAATAAGAAAACTTCAGCCGACTGCTAAAATCATTGAGACTCAGAAAGCTGTTGTTGATCTTAAGGAAGTTCTCGGTACAGGTGCTTTTGATTTTGAAAAAGTTTACTCAACGGCAGGTTGGATAAAAGAGCTTGAAGAACATGATGAAGATGATGATGACGACGAGCACGAAGAACACCACCATGAACATGAGGAACATCACCACCATGAGCATGATGAGCATCACGAACACCATCATCACGACCATGAACACGGTGAACATAACCATGTTGACGAATTTGGTATAAGCACATTTGTTTATCAGGTAAGACGTCCGTTCGACAGAATGAAACTTGAAAACTTTGCAGCCAACTGGCCTGCAACTGTAATCAGATCTAAAGGCATTGTTTGGTTCAGTGATGACAATGATGCCGCCTATGTTTTGGAACAGGCGGGAAAGCAGATAACTGCAGGCTATTCCGGCGATTGGATGGCTACGGCTCCCAAAGCACAGATTAAACGTGCGCTGGCTTCTGACCCGGAGTTTGCCAAAAACTGGGACGAAAAATACGGTGACCGCATGGTAAAACTTGTGTTTATCGGTCGCAATATGGACAAGAAAAAAATTGTTTCAGATTTGGATGCTTGCACGGTAGAGCCCGCCCTATAGGTATTTTTTTCGGCAGGAGATTATCAGTATGCTGACAGAAAAATCCATTGTCCTGTATAAGAATCTCCCGGCTGTTGTAAAAGAATGCGGCGAAAAATATACTATAGCTTTTTCCGTAAAATCCGGTAAAAAAATGGAAACAAAAACGCAGACCGTCCGCGAAAAAGATGTTGTGGTTTTGTTTCCAGATTCATCTGATGTGTCGGACTGTGAACGACTGTATGAGGCAGAACGGAAAATCTCGGAACAAAAGTCACGGCTGGATGATTCTACAAAAGAAGTATACCAGTTATTTGAAGCTGATGAGACTCAAAGCCCTGTAGACTTTTCCGAACTGTGTGAACTTGTGTACGGTTCGTTTTCAGCGGTTGAAAGCTGGGCTCTTTATTCATACTTTCATACTTCACCTTTTTTTAGGGAAGATTTGTCTTCCGGACAAATTTCCTATTCACTGCGTTCTAAAGATGAAATTGATTCGCTTATTGCAAAGCAGATAGAAAAAAGCAATGAACAGGAAAACCGAACCGCTTTTATCAGCCGCCTAAAGTCAAAAAAAAT
>JAEEGL012711286.1_pt1 | contig 28615 bp, 18 predicted proteins | sample 9134231 | NCBI WGS metagenome assembly JAEEGL01 (sample SAMN16246548, study PRJNA631951) | gut metagenome | biome: gut microbiome; feature: rumen; material: fiber-attached | host: Bos | place: Iran: Karaj | collected 2018-10 | reverse complement strand
ACTAACGGTCGTTTCTCACTCTGCTCGTCAACGATATACGCCTGGTCGAAATCCCGCATCGTATTGGCCGGGATAAACTGCTGCTCACCGATAGTCGTGGACTGGTCGGCCATGATACCTAAGAGCATGTCATTGCCGAAGCGAGCCCAGGGATGTTCCTCGTTCCACTCGTGGATCAGTTCACGGAAGGTGGGATACTCCTCTTCCTCACGATAACGTACCTTCCCATTCAGATGGTCGGCAATCATATCCCTGGCACGTGTCGTGCAGTTATCGTAGAAATAATTATATCGGTAAACCCTGTTTTCCGGTCGGTAGTTCTCTTCCAGGGCCTGCAGGATCCTGATCTTTTCTTCAGGCAGCAGGTCAAGCATCTGTTCGGTCACACTACTACCGTAATAGGCATAGATACGACAGAAATCTTCAAATCCCTCAATGCCCATCTCGTAGTCGGTGAGTCCGAAGACAAACCGTAAGACAAAAAATGGCTTGGCAAAGGAGAACATCCCGTAGTTGACGGCGATGTCACGCCCTGTCCGCCGGTCGTTAACGCGGATGGCGGTATGTCCGTAGAGGCTATATACCTCCTGGTGAGGCGAACAGGTGAGCAGACTGATATCCACGGAGTCCATGGGATGTGGTTTGTTCACCTCAGGAGAAACACTGTTGCCCTCCGTTTGCTGCGCAGATAATCCGATGTGCCATCCTCCCAACAGGAGGATCATAATCCAAAAATACTTTTTCACGATACAAAGGTAATGTTTTTTATTATTATCTTTGCTTTTATAGTTTAAAAAAATCCAAATAATGATTTAAAATGATATTCACTTTGGTAGTTTCAGTTTTTTTCAATACTTTTGCAAGCTGTAATTGTTCGAAAGGATCAATATTAATTGAATATTCTATTATAATGAAGAAAATATCTCTCACCATCCTGATGATGGTTGCTGTCTTGACCGTTAACGCCCAGAGCGGGACCAACTCTCCCTATTCCCAATACGGACTGGGAATCCTCAGTGAGCAAGCCAGCGGTTTCAACCGTGGTATGAACGGCTTAGGACTTGGTTTCCACGAAGGCAATCAGGTGAACTTCCTCAACCCTGCGAGCTATTCCTCTATCGACTCCCTGACCTTTATCTTCGATATGGGACTGAGCGGGCAGATCACCAATTTCAATGAGAATGGCATACGTAAGAATGCGAAGAATGCCGACTTCGAGTATGCGGTGGCCGGTTTCCGTGCTTTCAAGCATGTCGGTGTCAGTTTCGGTATCCTCCCCTTCACGAATGTAGGCTACTCTTTTTCCAACAGCGACTTTATCGACAAGAGCAATACCGTGTATTATACCAATACCTATACGGGTAGCGGCGGTTTGCATCAGGTATATCTGGGCGCTGGCTGGGAGCCTTTCAAGAATCTTTCCATAGGTGCCAACATCTCTTATCTGTGGGGAAAATACAACAAGTCGATAGCCAATACCTACAGTGATTCGTATGTCAACACCTTGTATAAATATTACAACCTCTCGGTAAATAATTATAAGGTGGATGCCGGTATTCAATATACTCTGCCCTTGGGAAAGAAAGACCGTGTGACCATCGGCGCTACATTCTCTCCTGGTCATTCACTGAAGGCTGATCCTGAATGCCAGGTGGTGAGCTACAACTCCACCACCTCCGTGACGGATACCACCAGTTATGTGGTGAAGGACGGTGTAAAACTGCCGAATATGATCGGCGGCGGACTGATGTGGAATCACAATAATCAGTTGAAGATAGGCGTTGACTACACACTGCAGCAGTGGGGTAGTGTAGGCTTCCCCGATTACCAGGTGAAGAATGATGTTCCCGACTATTCGTTGAACACCAACTATTTCAAGGACCGTCAGAAATTCACCCTTGGCGGTGAATACTGCAAGGGAGCGATGTACCGCAAACTGCTCAGCCGTATCCGTTACCGTGCCGGTGTGTCATACACCACCCCTTATCAGTCGATCAACGGCAGTGATGGTCCCAAGGAGATCTCCGCAAGTCTCGGCTTCGGTATCCCCATCATGAACGGCTATAACAACCGTTCGCTGTTGAATATCTCCGGTCAGTGGGTGCATACCTCCGGCAAGGGCATGATCACCGAGAATACCTTCCGCATCAATATCGGTATGACCTTCAACGAACGCTGGTTCGCTAAGTGGAAGGTGGAATAAACGAAGAATCATGAGACCCCGAACCCTGTTTCCCCTGTTGGCTTTCTTCATTCTTCTGGGTGCCTGCTCAGAAGAGAAAGAACATATCGCCCCCGCTATCTATGATCGTGACTCGGTGGCGGTGATGACATCATGGGGCGTCAACACGCTGATCTCCGACTCCGGTATGCTCAAATACCGCATTGTGACAGAGTGTTGGGAGGTAAACAAGGTGAAGAACCCTTCCCGCTGGAGTTTTGAGAAAGGACTCTTCCTCGAGCAATTTGATGAGAAATTCCATGTGGAGGCGTACATACAGGCCGATACCGCCTATTATTACGACACAGAGAAACTGTGGAAGCTCTTTGGACGAGTACGTGTGCGGACCGTTGACGGACTGCGTTTCAACAGTGAAGAACTCTTCTGGGATCAGGTGAAACACGAGATGTACAGTTATAAGTTCTCCCGTGTGGTCACCCCCGAGCGTGAGATGCAAGGCACCTATTTCCGCAGTGATGAGCAAATGAATCATTACACGGTGAGCAACTCCAAGGGCTCGTTCGTCCGAGGGAAGGATGGCTTCGGCAGTAATGCCGGTGACAGTATCTTATCGGCTCCCGACAGTGTGAAGTCGATGAAGCGTTATCCCACCACTTCAAAACGTAAAACCACAAAACCATAAATCACAGATAGGATGGGCGAAGTAGATATGCCACTGATCATAGGAATCATCATCACGATGATCTTCTCTGCATTCTTCTCCGGAATGGAGATCGCCTTCGTGTCCAGCAACCGCATGAAGGCGGAGATGGACATGGAGAAGATCGGACAGGCAGCCAAGCCCCTCGACGTCTTTTACCATCATCCGAACAACTTCGTCAGTACGATGCTGGTGGGAAACAATATCGCACTGGTGGTCTATGGCATCCTCATCGCCACCTTTTTTGACAAGACGATCTTCCGGGGCATGGACGCCGCCTTCACCGTGCCTGCCGACACGATCCTGTCAACACTCATCGTCTTGTTCACCGGAGAGTTCCTCCCCAAGACTCTTTTCAAGAGCAATCCCAACCGACTGCTCACCATCTTTGCCTTCCCCGCCTTCCTCTGTTATATCCTCCTGTGGCCCATCTCCCGTTTTGCCACCCTGCTGTCACGCGGCTTGCTGCGTCTTGTGGGGGTGAAGGTGAAGAAAGAAGATGAGGACGAGGAGTTCTCGAAGGTCGATCTCGACTATCTCGTGCAGTCATCCATCGAGAATGCCAAAAACGATGAGGATATCGAGGATGAGGTGAAGATTTTCCAGAATGCCCTCGATTTCTCCGATACGAAGGTGCGCGACTGTATGATCCCCCGTACGGAGATCTGTGCGGTGGAAGACACCTGCGGCATCGAAGAACTGATGGCTGGCTTCGTGGAGAGTGGCCACTCCAAACTGATTGTCTATCACGAGGATATCGACCATATCATCGGATATATCCACTCGAGTGAGATGTTCCGCAAACACCAGCAATGGATGGATCATATCCAGACCATGCCTTATGTGCCGGAGACGATGATGGTACGCAAACTCATGCACACACTCCTCCAGCAGAAGAAATCACTGGCCGTGGTGGTCGATGAGTTCGGAGGCACCAGTGGCATCGTCTCCCTGGAGGATATCGTGGAGGAGATTCTTGGCGATATCGAGGATGAGCACGACAACACCAACTACGTGGCGAAGAAAATCTCCGATACGGAATATCTCCTCTCTGCCCGTCTGGAGATCGACAAGGTGAACGAGCTCTTCGACCTCGACCTCCCTGAAAGTGATGAGTATATGACACTGGGCGGCCTGATCCTCCATGAGTACCAGAGTTTCCCGAAACTCAACGAGGTAGTGAAAATCGGACGCTTTGAGTTCCGTATTATCAAGAATACCATGACGAAAATTGAGCTGGTACGTCTTTATGTGACGAAATAACGAAACTTTTTACGTTTTTTTTGCCGATAATTACTTTCTTTTTTGTAATTTTGCACGCTGAATTGCCGCCTCGTAAGGAGGAAGGCAGAAGATAGCGTTAGAAACACTGAGAAACAGAGACTCAGAGGTCATAAAAACAACCCTCATCCACTCCGTCACTCGGTGTTGAGAAAAAGAAATAATAATATTCAAAATTAATAATTTCAAATGGCAGCAATAGGAAAAATCAGAAGCTGGGGGCCGGTGCTCGTGATAGTCATCGGACTGGCCCTGTTCGCATTTATTGCCGAGGAGCTCTTCCGCTCTTGTGAGTCAACCCGTAACCAGGAGCGCCAGCGGATCGGTGAAGTTTTAGGTAAGAAAATTGATGTACAAGAATTCCAGAAACTCCTTGATGAGTATCAGGATGTGGTGAAGATGACCCAGGGTCGTGAGAGCCTCACCGACGAGGAGCTGAACCAGGTGAAGGATATGGTTTGGAATCAGTATGTACAGACCCTTATCATCGAGGACGAGACCAAGAAGCTTGGCCTTACCGTTACCGATGAGGAGATGAAGAATATCCTTCAGCAGGGTACAAACCCGATGCTCACGCAGACTCCGTTCGTCAACCAGCAGACCGGTCGTTTCGACTCCAACATGCTGCAGAAGTTCCTTGCTGAGTATAAGAACGTGAAGAATACCAACCCACAGATGCTCGAGCAGTATCAGAGCCTGTATAACTTCTGGACCTTCGTGGAGAAGAACCTCCGTCAGCAGACCCTCGTACAGAAATATCAGAACCTGCTCGGTAGCTGTCTGCTCTCTAACCCTGTCTCTGCAAAGAAGGCTTATGAGAACGATAATATCGAGAGCAATATCCAGTTGGTTTCCTTCCCTTATGCCGACATCAACGACAATAAGGTGGCTGTTACCGATGGTGACCTGAGCGCTAAGTATGATGAGCTGAAGCAGCAGTTCAAGCAGATCGTGGAGACACGCGACATCAAGTATGTCGATGTACAGGTGGTTGCTTCTCCCGAAGACCGTGTGGCCCTCAACAAGACTATCGCCGACCTCTCTTCACAGTTGGCTGCAGCAACAGATCCCAGTGAGGTGATCCGTAAGAGCATGTCTTACGTACCTTATTTAGGTATCCCACAGACCAAGGCAGCATTCCCCACAGATATCGCAGCTAAGCTCGACAGCATGGCAGTGGGCAGCGTATGTGCTCCTGTAGAGAACAAGGACGACAATACCATCAATGTCATCAAACTGATGGCTAAGCAGTCATTGGCAGACTCTATCCAGTTCCGCGCTATCCAGATCGGTGGCTCAGACGTGCTTGAGGCCCGCCGTGTTGCCGACAGTGTATATACCGCCCTCAAGGGAGGTGCTGACTTCGAGGCTATCGCTAAGAAATACGGCCAGACCGGTGAGAAGAACTGGTTGACCAGCGCTCAGTATCAGACCGCTCCTTCTATGGATAAGGACACTCGTGAGTATATCCGCACACTGAATACCGCTGCCGTGAACGCCATCACCAACCTCGAGATGACCAGCAGCAACATGATCGTGCAGGTGCTCGACCGTAAGGCCTTCACCGACAAATATACCGCCGCTGTCATCAAGAAGGGTATCGACTTCTCTAAGGACACTTATTCCGCAGCCTTCAATAAGTTCTCTCAGTTTGTCAGTGAGAACCAGACCATCGAGGCCATGGAGAAGAATGCCGCTAAGTACGGTTATAAGGTGCAGGAGCGTCAGGGTGTGAACAACGCTGAGCATACCATCGCCGGCGTACGCGCCACCCGTGAGGCTATGAAGTGGTTGTTTGATGCCAAGAAGGGCGCTGTATCTCCACTCTATGAGTGCGGTAACAACGATCATCTCCTCGTGGTTGCTCTTACCAATATCAATCCTAAGGGTTATATGGCTAAGAACAATCCTCAGGTGGCTCAGTATCTGAAGTCTGAGGTGCTGAAGGATAAGAAGGCTGCTCAGATCCTTGAGAAGATCAAGGGCGTGAAAAGTGTTGCCGAGGCACAGAAGAAAGGTGGTAAGGTTTCTGATGTTAATCAGATCACCTTCACAGCTCCTGTCTTCATCTCTGAGACAGGTGCCAGCGAGCCTGCTTTGAGTGGCGCTGTGGCAGCTACCGCTCAGGGTAAGTTCTCTGCTAACCCTGTCAAGGGTAATGCCGGTGTCTATCTCTTCCAGGTGAAGAGCAAGAGTCCGCGTACTCAGGAGTACAAGGAGGGTGTTTACGAGATGTCTCTCAAGCAGAAGGCCTTGCAGTATGCTGGCAACTTCATGCAGGAGCTCTTCGTGAAGGCTAACGTGAAAGACAACCGTTACCTCTTCTTCTAAACGATTCGTCATACCTTATTATATATATAGCCCGGCTCTACAGTCGGGCTTTTTTTGTAAGGTAAGGGGGAGTGCACTGAGGACTCTGAGAAGACAGAGAACACAGAGGATGTTCGTCAATTTCTGTCAACCGGTAGGGGCAGACTTCATGTCTGCCCGCTTACCGGGTAGGGATAAACCCTACCCCTACAGGTACACAGGCTATCAACTTGTTTACTTGTCAACTTGTCAACTCATTTACTAAATAAAGGCTTCACCCAGAAGAAAAATAAGAAAATTTCATTTATAAAACGAGCGATGGCATCCCTATGGGTACAAATCACCATACAAACGTCCTATGTAAAGAAAAATCAATTAAATCGTTGAATTATGAGAAGGTTTTTATTGTTTTCAGTGATGTGCTTCTCCCTGACGCCATTGTTTGCTCAGCGGGTGGATTTCAATTTAGAAGGCAGGGCACCTAAGCAGGTGACAGCCAACGGTTTTATGCCGTGGGCCATCCGCCAGGGACAGAAAGAGACCAAGGTGGTTGACCGTGACAAGAATATCACTTTTACCGTACAGCCGGAGTCTGACGGACGGATAGCCTGCGTATGGTGGAAAGACGGTGTGCAGCGCCATGACAAGCTGGTGGGCGACGCCTTAGGCAGCCATCAGGGTATTATCCTGACCATCAGCGGACTGAGTGCAGGCGATCACACGCTCCTGGCCTATCACAACAGTGTCAGTGAGGGTGAGGCACCCGCCATCGATGTCTTTGTCGATGGTGTCAAGAGGTTAGAGAATGTAAAACAAACCTCAAAGGCTTTGCGGGCTACGGATGCCGGACAGTCGTATATCACCTTCCAGGCAAAGAAAGGCAAGGATGTCGTGATTGTTTACCGTCCGCAGTCACAGACTGCCCGTCAGGGCATCTTCTCATCAAATATCTGCATCAACGCCCTCGTGCTGGATGAGAGCAATCCCAAGCTGAGGGCGCAGAACCCCATTCCTGCCGATCTCGACCTCCATGCGAATGCCGACAACGGCAAGATGCTCCTGAAGTGGGATGCCGCCCAGAATGCCGTGAAGCATCATGTCTTTGCGGGCACCGACCGTGACAACCTCCACCAGGTGCAGGTGGTCAACGACAACTACTATTGGATGGACCAACTGAACAGTAAGCAGGCCTACTACTGGCGTGTGGATGAGGAGGATGCGCAGGGTAAGGTCACCCAGGGAGAGACCTGGTGCTTCCGTCCCCGTCATCTTGCATTCCCCACGGCCGAGGGCTATGGTAAATATGCTATCGGCGGTAGGGGAGGAACGGTCTATCATGTGACCAACCTCAACGACGACAACCAGCCCGGTTCTCTCCGCTATGGTTTGGAGAACCTCCAGGGTCCGCGCACGATCGTCTTCGATGTCGGCGGCACGATCTATCTGAAACGCGGATTAGGCCTGCGGGAGTATGTCACGCTGGCAGGCCAGACAGCGCCCGGCGAGGGAATCCTCTTGCGAGGAGCCTCCTTCGGTGTCGGTCATGATGCCATCTGCCGTTATATCCGTCATCGCTTAGGTGGTGGCCGCACGTCCGACGGTATGGGCAGCGCTGGTGGTGAGAACACCATCATCGACCACTACAGTATTGCCTGGAGCATCGATGAGGGCTTCAGCAGCCGTGGGGCGAAGACGATATCCTTCCAGCATAATATCATCGCCGAGGCATTGAATGTGGCCGGTCATAAGAACTACCCTCCGGGCACACGCCATGGTTATGCCGCCACGATCGGCGGTGATATCAGCTCCTATCACCATAACCTGCTGGCGCATAATGAAGGAAGAAACTGGAGTATGAGCGGTGCCCTGGACGGTGCCGGCTACTATGCGGGCCGCCTCGACCTCTTTAATAATGTGTGTTACAACTGGGGTGGACGTGCCTGTGACGGTGGTGCCCATGAGGTTAACTTCGTGAACAACTACTATAAGGAAGGTCCTGCCACCCATAATAAGTTCCTGTTCAGCCTCGATCTCGAGGGAACGGGCAAAGGCACACAGTCGGCCTACGTCAGCGGAAACGTCCGCGAGGAATACTCGTCGGGCAAGCAGGTGGATGACAAGGAGGGCGACACCTACCGTTATTATGTGCCCTCGGGAAGGGTGATCAACTGGGAGGTATATGGTGACAACCCCGACAAGGCCCCTGCCTCACAGCAGGTGCGCGGACAGCGTCCCCGCAGGCTGCAGAAGGTTGACTGGCAACCGCTCGTCGATCGTCCTTTCTTCCCCTCATTGGCAAAGATAGAGACAGCGCGTGAGACCTGGAAGAATGTCATGTCGGATGTAGGCTGTAACATGCCGGCGCTCGATATCCACGACCAGCGAATCATCCAGGAGACCCTCGACGGCACCTATTCGGCCGTGGGTAGCAACAGCGGACTGAAGGGACTCATCGATGATGAGAAAGACTGCGGCGGTGATGCGGCGAACCCTGTCAGGGAGGCTCATCGTCCACAGGGCTTCGATACCGACGGTGACGGACTGCCCAACTGGTGGGAGGCCTTGAAGGGCAGCAACCCACAGTCGGCTGCCGGTGATTTCTCTGATGCCAATGCCGATGCGGATGGTGACGGCTTCACCAGTCTGGAGGACTATCTCGACTGGATGACGCACCCTCATGGTTATCTGAAGGGCGGTGAGGAGATCACCGTGGATATGAAACGTTATTTCGCCGGGTACAACAAGAACCCGATGTTTGTGATCATGGACAACGGTGGGATGACCTGTAAGGACCAGGGCAACGGGAAATACCTCATCAAGGCGCCGCGCACCAATGGCTTCTACACCATCCGAGTGTTTGCCACCGACGACGACCGTGTGAGCACGCTGACACGCGAAATCCTCTTCGCCGTCACACCACAGGCAGGAGAGCTGAAGTAATATCTGTTTCAGCTGCAGGACATGAGTTTTTTCCACACTTTAAAATCCCTATTTGTCCAAATGTCCAAATGTCCAATTTGTCCAAATAAAAGGCGCTCGCTGCATGGCGGGCGCTTTTCATTAGAGCATATCTTCATATATATTATTCAACTTATTTGGTAAAAACGCTTGTTTGTCATTTTTTTCTTTTACTTTTGCAACGAAATGGAGACAGATAGTCTTTTTTATCTGACACAAGAGGAGAGAATGCCATGGGATGAGGATACTTTCCGTATGCTTTATAAACGTTATTATAAAGCATTGTCTCTGTATGCACTCAACTATGTCGAGGAAATGACTATTGCGGAGGATATCGTTCAGGATATTTTCTTCAGTATAGTCGAGAAGAAAACCACCTTTGTCAATATGAACACCATGCACGTATATCTGTATACAGGTGTCCGCAACCGAGCCCTTAATTACATGAAACACCGTAAGGTAGAGTTGCGGCATTTCAATGCGATGTCAGAGACTGATTATGACATGGATAATGATGAGGTTTACGTACGTGAGGATATCTACCGTCAACTATTTGAAGCCATCGACTGTCTTCCTCCCCGACAGCGTGAGATTTTCATGTCTGTTATGGAAGGGAAGAAAAATAAGGAGATTGCGGAGGCGCTGGGTATCAGTGTATTTACAGTAAAAGTGCAACGACAGAGAGCTATGCATACCCTGCGAAACAAACTGACTGATAAACAGTGGCTTCTTTTGATGAATTTTCTGTTCATTTGATTTTTTTCTTTCTATGTAGTTCTTTTTCTGTTCGTTGTTGTCTTTGCAACAAACAGAAGAAATAATGAAAGAAAAGGATCTCAAAAGGATAAGAGAAGAGATTGCTGACTCTAATGACTTGATACAACGCTATCGGCTTCGTGAAAGTATTGACGAGCAAAATGCGTGGAATCTATTTCTGGAAAAGTTCCAATTGTCATTTAAGACACATTCTCTCAATGATAATGATGAGGAAAAAGTTATTCCTATCAATCAGAGCAAACAACCCTATTCCCGATTCCGTATTTTCCACGGTCATTCCACCTTATTACGTATTGCCGCTGTTGTCTTGTTACTGATAGCCGGAGGTGCGTTCTGGTATCATCGTGATTATACCCGTGTTACGCCTCCCGAAATCAGTGAGAATGTCAAGTTTGCCATGAGGCAGAGTACGGAGAGTGGCCATAATGCTGCAGATGTGGTAAGTATCAATAATGGTCATACGATGCCTATCACTAAAGAGGAGATGATACTATACCATGTTGATAATGACTTTGCGAAACAATTGGCTGAGGCTAAACGCATCACGACCTACAAAGATAAAGAGTTTTGGGTGACCCTTGAAGATGGTACATTAGTACACCTAAATTATAATAGCCGTTTGATTTACCCCGAGAAGTTCGGTGACCGCCGTGACGTAATACTCGAGGGTGAGGCGTATTTCATGGTGGCAAAAGACAAGAGTAGACATTTTATAGTCCATACTCCTAAGGGGGATGTAAAGGTCTATGGCACAGAGTTTAATGTGAATACCCGTAAAGATGATGATGCGGTCAGTGTTGTCCTCGTCAACGGCTCCGTGAGTTTTTCCTCTAATGGCAGAGAGATGATGATGCAGCCTGGTCAGGAATTGACAGTTGTTAATACTCAACTCTTGTTAACGTCTACCGATATAGCTCCATATGTGGCATGGAATGAAGGTAAGTTTTCTTTTCAGGCATGGCCTCTTGAGCGTGTGATGACAGTATTAGCCCGTTGGTATGGCTATCAGGTGAAATTCTTAGATGACGATATCCGTCAAAAGTCGATAGACGGATGTTTCAGTCGTTACAATGATATCCAATCTACCCTCAAGGGATTAGAGTCCGCGTTAGATGTGAACTTTATGATTGTAAATCAAACTATTATTATTAATCAATAAATAAAACATGAAACAACAAGAATCTCATGCAAGAATTCTTCGTCTTTCGATGTGGCTCATTGTCTTGTTGCTATACTCTTCTGTGACAAGTGCTGCACCCAAGGACAAGAAGGTGAGCGTAGACTTCAAATCTGTTTCTGCTGTAATAGTATTAAATGCTATTCAGAAACAAACAGAATTGAGTTTTGTCTACTCTACGGAGTTGGCGGCATCATGGCCATTGGTGACCATATCCGCCAAGCAGAAAACGGCCGAACAGGTTATTGACCAACTGTCAGAACTTATCGGTTGTACTTATGAAATCAATGACAATGTTGTGTCTCTGTCAAAGTTGCAGAAAAGTGGTAAGGAACGTACTGTAAAAGGTATTGTGCGCGATGACTCCGGTCAGCCTCTTATGGGTGTACCTGTTAGCGTCAGTGATACACATGTTGGTACAGTGACCGATGGAAATGGTGCCTATTCACTGAAAATCTCCACGGAGAGAACAACGTTGAAGTTTTCCTATGTGGGTATGGATACCCAGTATGTGACGGTTAAAAGTGGTACATCAGATGTAACACAGCATGTAATGTTGCGCTCAGGTATTCAACTTGAAGATGTGGTGGTAACAGGTATGTTCCAACGTAAGAAAGAGGGATTTACCGGTTCTGCCAATAAGATGGAGGGAGATGAAATCCGTAAACTTACCTCTGGTAATATTCTGAATGCCATTCAGATGTTAGATCCCGGATTCAGGATGGGTGACAACATCATGTCTGGTGCTAATCCCAACTCGGTTCCTGATTTCAACATGCGAGGACAGTCGAGTATGGGAGACTATTCAACAGAAGAAACCGTTATTATGCGTGGTGATATCGATACTCGACCGAATCAACCCTTGTTTGTCTTGGATGGTATTATTGATGTAGGTGTTTCAAAGATTATAGACCTTGATCCAGCTCAGGTGGAGAGTATCACGTTGCTCAAAGATGCTGCTGCCATGGCCATTTACGGATCGCAAGCATCCAACGGAGTAGTGATCGTAGAGACAAAGGCGCCAGCGACAGGCCGTTTGCGAGTGTCGTATAACGGAAACTACAAAGTTGAATATCCTGACCTTACGGATTATCATCTGCTGAATGCCACACAGAAGCTGGAGTTGGAAAGACGTGCAGGATATTATGATCCAATAGGCAGCGACCAGAATATTGTGAACCGTTTAAATGCCTATCGATGGAAATTGTTAGAGACAGAGCGTGGTGTAAATACCTATTGGTTGTCTCGTCCTCTTCATACGGTCTTTGTCCATCGTCATGGAGTAAACCTTGAGGGTGGTAATGAGACGCTCAGATATAAGTTATATGGTGGTGTCAATCAGGCTCCTGGTATCATGAAAGAAACTGGTATTTATGGAAGGAATGCCAGTCTCGACATCCGTTATCGTAACAAAGGATTACTTATCAGTAATATCGTATATGTGGATTATACTATCTCTGATCGTACTTCTCCATATGGCACATTCAGTGCCTATGCGCAACTCAATCCATACTATCGTATCTATGATGCTAACGGACAGATTCAGCAATATCTGGAACGTCAGATTATCTCTGATAACTATGCTAGCAGTGCTGGTATGACAGTAGGAAATCCTATGTATAATGCTCAGTTTAATAGTGTTGACAGAAACAAAGAATTCGTTGTTCGTAACGCTTTTAGGGCTGAGTATCTACCTATGGAGAATCTGAGACTCTCTGTTGACTTCAATCTCACAAAAGGAAATTCCGACTTGGATATTTTTAAACCGGCTAATCATACAGATTTCCTTACTGTCAGCGATTTAAACCAAAGAGGATCTTATAATTGGAGTCATTCAGACACGAACAGTTATGAGTTGGCTTTCACGGCTAATTATAATAAGGTATGGAATAATCGTCATGTACTTTCCACTTTCGCCCGTTATAGTGTGTCGGAGAGCACCTATCATAATGCCGGTGTTTATGTAACGGGATTTCCCAATATGAATATGGATGAGGTATATTTGGGAGCCAAGACTCAGAATGTCTCAGGTAATGAGAACAAGACAAGAGCGTTCGGAGGGGTTGCGACCTTGAGTTATACCTATGATCAACGTTATGCTGTTGATGCCAACGTGCGTTTCGATGCGTCATCACAATTTGGACGTAATAACCGATATGCACCCTTCTGGTCAACAGGATTACGATGGAATATGGACAAAGAGAAGTTTATTAAGAAATGGAAACTCTTTGATGAATTAGTTCTTCGTGTAACTTACGGTGTTACGGGAACTCAGGGCTTCTCTGCCTATCAGGCTCTACAGATGTATTCCTATGCCTCTACCATGCGTATTTACCAGAGTTCAGATGTGGTCGGAGCATTGCTTTATGGAATGGGTAACCCCGATTTGAAGTGGCAGAAGACCAATGCCTTAAATGTGGGATTAGACTTTAATCTCTTCCATCGTGTACTGAGTGGGCGGTTGGAGTATTACAACCGACAGACGAACAATACTGTTTTAGATTACTCTCTGGCTCCTTCTGTTGGTTTTGACAGCGTAAAGGAAAACCTTGGTAATATAGCTAATCAGGGCTATGAGTTTACTGTCCGGCTGATGCCTTATAACAATGTGGCAAAACAGTTCAACTTCAGTATCGTGGCTAATGGTAGTCATAATAAAAACGAAATTAAGAAGATATCTAATGCACTCCGTATCCGAAATGAGCAGCAATTATCTGATGATGCTTCTAACCCCAACAAACTGTCACGGCCTATTCCACGATACGTGGAAGGATATTCACAAAGTATGATCTGGGCAGTACGTTCTTTAGGAATAGATCCGATCACGGGTAGGGAGATTTTACTTACCCAAGATGGACAGCGTACCAGTGAGTGGAATGCCGCAGACATGGTTCCTGTGGGAGACACAGAGCCTGACCTGATGGGAACTCTCGGTCTTAATTTCAATTGGAGAGGTCTATCGCTAAATGTGGCTGCCCGTTATCAGTTTGGTGGTCAGTTCTATAATAGGACTTTGGTAGATAAGATTGAAAATGCCAACCTGTCGTATAATGTAGATATCCGTGCATATACAGATCGATGGCTTACCCCTGGAGATATCGTTCGCTATAAGGCTGTAACTCAGGCAGTAAATGGTTCTCAGACGAAGGCAACCTCCCGTTTTGTGATGGACAAAAATGAGTTAGTCTTGAACACGATCAGTATGCAATATCGATTTGAGAAGAGAAGAGAACAATTCATAAGCAAACTCGGATTGAGTGCTGCTACATTAGGACTGTATTTCGAGGATCTTTTCCATTGGTCGACGATCAAGCAGGAGCGTGGTATCCAATATCCTATGTCGAGACAGATTTCCATGATGCTTAACTTAACATTTTAATCAAGAAAGGAGACTATATGTATAGAAGACACATTATATCAAGAGTCAAACAGGGAAAACAGTTATTGTTGACTATTTTTGCATCACTGTTTCTCTGTACGATATTCGTCAGTTGTGAAAATTGGCTTGACGTAGAGCCGAAGACGAATATTGACGAGTCGGAACTATTCAGTACAGAACAAGGCTTTAAGGAGGTACTCACCGGCATCTATATTCAAATGGCATCACAGACACTGTATGGACGGGAGATGACTTATGGTTTTATGGATCAGCTGGCTCAACGCTATTTTAACCCACAAAACAAAAATGCTAATTATAGTGAAGATGTGTGGTATACTTATCCTTCTACGAAGACACAGTCATATACTGACTCTTTCTGGAAGAATATCTATAATCTGATAGCGAACCTAAACAATCTGCTTGTGAATATTGATACTCATGGCGATGTTATCACAACATCCAATTACCGTGATATTATAAAGGGAGAGGCGCTGGGATTGAGATCCTTCCTCTATTTTGACCTTCTGAGAATGTTCGGTCCCATCTATAAGGATAATCCTTCTTCACCTTCTGTTCCCTATAGAACAGTTTTTGGAAAGGATGTAGTAAAGTTGATGCCGGCCAATGAATTGGTAGAACATATCATCGCAGACCTGAAGGAAGCTGAGGCATTATTGGCAAATGATCCTATGAGAATCTCGTTTCCTGCATCAGGTGTAGGGGATACTGATTTCATGAGTAACAGGTTTAATCGTATGAACAAATATGCTGTGAAGGCAGAGTTAGCAAGGGTTTATCAGTGGAAAGGAGATGCTGTCCAGGCTGCTCATTATGCTGAGGAAGTAATTAATGGTAAGAATGGAAGTGGTAATAATCTCTTTAAGTTGGTGACCGATAATGCCCAAGATCGTTTAGGTTCTACAGAACTGGTATTTGCTCTGAATATGGATAGTGAAACTTTCTCGGATATCGTTGAGAGCGATTTTGAACTGGCTTTATGGAGCTATTATGTAATACTTGACCCCAATCGTCTATATCAGATCTTTGACACGTCAACAGATGGTATGAATGACTCACGTCTTCGTGAGGGTGCTGCTTTCTCTATTACACCCAATGGGGCTGTTACTCAGAAATATATGCAAAACAATTTGAAGTCTGAAGTATTGAAAAATACCATGCCACTTATCCGTTTGTCAGAGATGTATTATATCTTGGCAGAATGTACCACTGATCTCAGTGCTGCCTCGGACTATCTGTCAGAGGTTCGCACAGCAAGAGGATTGGGTGATGTGACCATTCAGGGTGAGAATGATCGTCTGAACGAGATAGAAAAAGAATATCGCAAGGAGTTCTATGCTGAGGGACAATTGTGGTACTTCTACAAGCGCCATGGCTATTCCACTTTCTTGAACTGTCCTATCCAGAATATGGTAGAGGCAAACTATCGTTTCCCCATACCTGATGATGAGACAATGTTAGGCAATATCAACTAAATCAAATGAGGATTATTATGAATAAAATAATATATGTTATAGTGCTTTTATCTGCATTATCATTTAGTTCCTGTCAGGAGGAGGAAGTTGACATGTACCATGCTGAACGTGGAGTCAATTTCGTCCTTTCAACAGGTAATAACCATTATACCGACAACTACAAGCAATTATCAACGGAGGTGAATTTTTTTGATTCCTATGTTACCCAAGGATTAGTATTAATGCCAAGAACAATAAATATAGGTCTGCAGTTGGAAGGAACAACGAGTGAACAGCCTATAAAAGTTAGGATAAAAAAAGAATCTGTTGAAGGATATGAACCTGCTAATGTCGTTTACCCTGAAGAGGTAATTTTTGAGCCGGGACAGTATCAAACGTCATTTCCTGTAGAATGCCAACTGCCAGCTGAGTATGATAAGTTGTATAAAGTCCGATTCTCCATCGATTATCCGAACAGTGATGTGGTGGCAGGAACCAAAGAACGGCAGTTTTTCGAGCTTACTGTTTCTGACATGGCAGATTGGGCAGCTATGGAGGCTACAAATGAAAGTGATTGGAATAGAAAATATTCCCAGTATATTGGAAACTATGGTCCTGTCAAAGCTCGTTTCATCTTCTTTATCTTTGGACAATCCCCCAGTCACTACCTGCCTTTCGGATATCCAAAGAATACAATTACAGAACTAATCTTTACCAATGTCTTGTATGGAAGTGGATTGGCTGAACCTTATATTGTTAACAATTATATCAAGAAAGCCCTTGCTTCCTATAATGGTGAGCATGAGAAACCTCTCTCAGAACGTGATGGAAGCCTTGTCAGTTATGATCCTAATTAACTTAAATGAAAGAAAATGATGAGACGTTTATTATTTTTTCTGCCCATGATATGCTTTATCTTTTCCTCTTGTTATGAGGATGAGGGCAATTATGATTATGATGAGAGTATCAAAGACATTAGTGTAAAACTGGAGCCGGTATATGGCGTAAAACTGTCACAGAAAGCATTCTCTTGTACAATAGAACCGGAAATAACTACCTTTGATAATGAGAAATCATATCTGAAGTACACTTGGGTGATGGTAAACGAGGCCACAGGCGTGAACGATACCCTAAGCACGGATGAAAAGTTGGTATTAGAGATGGATCCTACCTCTGATGACTTCCGCTACAACTATAAGTTGCATTTCTATGTGACCGACACTCGTACAAATGGTGTGACACTCGTGCCTACAACGGTTGAGGTAGTACAACCCTATACATTTACCTGGTTAGTTCTTCATGAGAAAGACGGTCATGCAGAGATTGGGTCTGTAGACTACGGAGGAACAGAACCTCTTCTTACGCTTGACGCCTATACAAAGGACCAGGGACAGTCGTTAACAGGAAAACCGTGTGCCCTGATGGTATACAAAAATAAAGTCACTCAGAGTACGGCCCAATATTATTGGAATTATCCGGCACAGATGATATCTGAAATTTTCCTTATAACGAGCAATTCTGATGTTAACAATGAGGGTGGGTGGCTTTCTCAGGCGTCATTCCTTTCTCCTTACTTCTCGTATAATGATGCCATGTCTTATTCTACTAACTATATGGATATAGATAAAAAAGATATACGGTGGTCAACAGGAGATAATGGTTTGATGTTTTCAAGCAAGGGAAAAGTATATAAGAATTGTACCTATAGTCCCAGCTTTGGTGAATTCTATCAGGATCCTAGCCTTACTGGAGACTGTTATATCACTCATTGTGCCAATGCTAATCATATAGGGGTTGGCTATGATCAAGCAGGTCATCGTTTTGTTATGCTTAACTACAACTTCTTAACATGGTATGGTCCGGCACGTTCACTGACAAGAGCAGGTCTTATAGAGCCTATTCGTGCTACAGTTGATAATGCCGCTGACCCGAACCAAATACCTGCAGATGAGAAAATTATCCGTATTGTCAATGGCTATCAGTATCAGGTTACGGGCATAGCTCCTCAACAAAGATTCTCTGCGTATGCATATTCTTTGTGTAGTAATAACCGTTCAAAGGTTTATGTCTTCCGATACAGGAATTTCCGTTCTGATGAAGGAGGACCTCTCTATGCTGTATATTCTTTTCCTACTCCAGAAGGCATTAAGGATGGAACACCCATGTCATCCAGTTATATCTATAATAATATCCTTTTCTATGCTGTTGGAAACAAGGTGTATAAACTTGACTTTGTGTCAGGACAGAGTACCCTTATCTATACCTATGACGATGCATCGGCAACAATCACCAATCTGAGAATGGCCATTGAGGGATATGTAGACACCACATGGCCGGTAGATGATTATGGACATCCTTATAACCAGACATTAGGAGCATCTGTGGAACATACTGATGGTACGGGAGCACTCGTCGTATTACAGTTGAACAGTGCTGGCAAACTTGATGCTGATAAGATATATCCTTCGATCCAAGTTTATAAAGGATTTGGAAAGATTACTGACTTCGATTTTGTGAGGTAATATGATTAGACAACTCGTTTTTCTTCCGTTGTTGTTAGCAATGATGTCTTTTCCAGAGGTTGCTGCGCAGACAGACGTTAATAATGTCCGTTTGCGTGGACAACTTCAGAATATGGGAACTCGTGATGTCACACTATCACCTGATGATGCAGTCTCAATGTTAGGCAATAGTAGGGATATTATTATTCATACAGATGAACAAGGACGTTTTGATACCTTAATAACCTTACATAAGCCTGCATATTTCAACCTTCACCGTAACACTCTATATTTATCACCTGGTGATGACATGGATATACGTGTTGGACAAAACCCATTACGTGCACAATTTATGGGCAAAGGCTCTGTGGCGAATATATACATGAAAGGGAGATTGTTCCCCAAGGCAGGATCTTATTTAAATGGTGGTGGGAACCTTCGAGACGACTTCATGCAGTTTCATGCATTTGTTGACAGTATGGTTGATGACCGGCGAAAACAATTGGGTGTTTTAACAGACATATCACCAGAGTTCTATGATATGGAAAGAGCACGTATCGATGCTGATATTCTGAATACTTATATTAATTATCCCAGTCTTGCACTTACTTATAGTAGATACAGGAAGACGGATATGACTCGTGAAAAGATACCAGCATTCTATGAGAGTTTAGCCGAGGAAGTACGCCCACTGATCAATCATATTAATAATGATAAATACCTTGATGTGGCTGTCGTTCGGGATGTCCTTCTGGATCTGATGGAAAATAATCGACTGAAGACATGGGTAAGTGGCATGGCTTTCTCACCTCGTTTACAAGCCTTGAGTAAAGCCACTCGTTGGGCACGACAACTACAGAGACAGAATGACAGTAAGACAATTGATGAGGCAATAGCATTTACCAATAACCTGCATGAGCGTGACTTCTCCCAAGAACTGAGGATACGTATAGATAAAGCATTGCGTATAGTGAAGGGAAGGGCCGTTGCTGATATCCATCTGACAGCTCCCGATGGTTCTCTTCATTATTTATCGGAGTACAAAGGGAAAGTTATCTTCTTGGATTTCTGGGCAACATGGTGTGGTCCATGCATCAAAGAGGCTCCTTATTTCCAAGAGTTGAGCACTCGTTTCTCTTCTGAAGATATGGTCTTCATACAAGTATCCATAGATAAGAATATGAACACATGGAAGAATTATCTCAAAAGTCATCCGAATACCTTGCCACAGTTTAATTCTACAGACATAGTCCTAAAGGAACAATGGGGAATAACAGAGATTCCTAGATTTGTCTTGATTGACCGTGATTTCATCATTGAGTCATCTTACGCTCCGAATCCCTCTAATCCGGAAACGGTCCGACTAATTACACAGACACTTTCACGATGAGAATGGTTATATATTCACAATAATGCATAACACCTTAAAAATGCACCCCAAAAGTTAATAGGCTTTTGGGGTGCAAATAATTTTAGTGTTATCGTTGGAAGAACTACTCTTTCCTCAAGGGGATTTTGTCTATTCTTCTCTGGTGTCTTCCTCCCTCGAAGGGAACGGTGAAGAAAGCTTCCATGATCTGGCGTGCGGTATCTTCACTGATGAAACGACCGGGCATCACGAGCACGTTGGCATCGTTGTGCTGACGGATTAGCTGGGCGATCTCCTCACACCAGGCGACACCGGCACGGATCATCGGATGCTTGTTCAGCGTCATGGAGATACCCTGGCCACTGCCGCAGATGGCAATGCCGGGATACACCTCACCTTTCTCCATGCCTTCGGCCAGTGCATGACCGAAGTCGGAATAGTCGCAGGAATCCTCCGTAAAGGTGCCATAGTCCTTGTAAGGATAGCCTTTTTCATTGAGAAATTTTATGACAAACTGCTTGAGTGCGTAGCCAGCATGATCGGAGGCTAAACCTACTGTCTTTACTTCCATGGTGATTACTCGTTTAAGAAAGCCTTTACCTGATTATATACATTTTCTGCGGTGTAACCGAGTTTCTCGTCGAGCACCTTGTAAGGAGCGGAGAAGCCGAAGCTCGGCATGCCGAAGACCTTTCCGTTGGCACCTACCAGGCTCTCGAGGGTGACAGGCAGACCGGCGGTCATACCGAAGATCTTAGCGCCCTTCGGCAGGATGCTCTCCTGATACTCTTTCGGCTGGTTGCGGAAGAGTCCTTCTGAAGGCACACTCACGATGCGGATCTTAATACCGTCCTTACGCAGCAGTTCTGCACCGGCCACTAAGGTAGATACCTCTGAACCGTCGGCCAACAGGATGATGTCGTACTCCTCGTCGGAGCCGGCCACCACATAGGCTCCCTTGCGAGCTTGCTCATAGTCATTGCCGGCAGGCAGCTTGGCGATATTCTGACGGGAGAAGATCAGGGCTGTAGGTGTCTCCACATTCTCCATAGCCATGGCCCAGCATACGGTGGTCTCATCGGCATCTGCCGGACGGAACACACGTACGGAGTCGCGGCCGTGGTGGTTCTTCAACTTCTCCATCAGTCGTATCTGTGCCTCCTGCTCAACAGGCTCGTGGGTCGGTCCGTCCTCACCGACACGGAAGGCGTCGTGGGTCCAGATGAACTTGATAGGCACTTCCATCAGGGCTGCCATACGTACGGCGGGCTTCATATAGTCGGAGAAGACGAAGAAGGTGCCGCAGGCGGGGATGACACCACCGTGGAGGTACATACCGATACACATACAGGCCATGGTGAGCTCAGCCACACCGGCCTGGAAGAATGCACCCTCGAAGTCACCGCACTGCAGACTCTTGGTCTTCTTCAGGAAACCGTCGGTCTTGTCGGAGTTGGAGAGGTCGGCAGAGGCGCAGATCATGTTGGGCACTTGCTCAGCCAGCACACCTAAGCAGGCAGCGGAGGCGGCACGTGTGGCACTGCCTTCCTTCTGGACCACAGCGTTCCAGTCCACCTTCGGGGCTTTGCCGCTGAACCATTCCTTCATGAGGGCGGCCTGTGCGGGATGTCCCTCAGCCCACTGTGCTTCTTCGGCCTTGCGGGCAGCCACGATCTTCTTGAGTTCTTCACGACGGTTGGCATACAGCTCAGCCACCTCCGGGAAGATCTGGAAAGGAGCGTCGGGGTTACCGCCGAGCGCCTTGATGGTGTTCACATAAGCATCACCGCCGAGAGGTGCTCCGTGGGTGTTGATACATGCCTCGTAGCTCGTGCCGTCGGCGCGCAGGGCTCCCTTACCCATGATCGTCTTACCGATGATGAGGGTGGGGTGACCGTTAGGCTGCTGTGCCTCGGTGAGGGCAGCGCGTATCTCGTCGGGATCGTTGCCGTTGATCTTCAGCACGTTCCATCCCCATGCCTTGTACTTCGCCTCGGTGTCTTCCTGCATCACCACCTTACACTCGGTGGAGAGCTGGATGTCGTTGGAATCATAGAACATGATCAGGTTGTCGAGGCCGAGGATACCTGCCAGACGACCGGTGCCCTGGGAGATCTCTTCCTCCACACCACCGTCGGAGATATAAGCATAGATCTTATGCTGCAGAGGGGCGGTGCCCAGTCGTGCCTGCAGGAATTTCTGTGCTACGGCAGCACCTGCAGCGAAGGTATGGCCCTGTCCGAGAGGACCGGAGGTGTTCTCGATGCCACGGTTCAGGTCACGCTCAGGATGTCCCGGGGTGGGGGAGTCCCACTGACGGAACTGTGCCACCTCGTCGAGGGTGAATTTCCCCTGGAGACACAGTGCACTGTAGAGCATGGGTGACATATGACCGGGATCCAGGAAGAAACGGTCACGTCCCTGCCATGCGGGGTTCTCCGGGTCATAAACAAGGAATTCTGAGAAGAGCACGTTGATGAAATCGGCTCCTCCCATAGCGCCGCCGGGGTGTCCCGACTTGGCTTTCTCTACCATGGAGGCAGCGAGAATACGGATATTGTCGGCTGCCTTGTTCATTAATTGCTTGTTGTTCATATTGTTATTGTTAATTCATAAGGTTATTGTCTTTTCATTACTTCTCTCTGTTTTCTTTCTTTACTTCTCTCTGCCGAAACAGAGAGAAGAACATGAACACTCTGCCGAAACAGAGAAAAGAACATATCACTTCACTTCCCGTTGTATGCGGGTAGGGATAAACCCTACCCCTACATGTTCATGAAGAACATATCACTTCACTTCCATCACGACGATGCTCTTTGCGGGGATCTTCACGGTGAGCTTGTTCTTCTTCAGTTTGAAGTCCTTGAAGTCTTCAGCCTTCACACGGTCGGGGTGCTCGAAATCGTTGTAGTCGGTGATGTTCTTACAAGAGAGGATGCGTGCGGTAACGTCCTTAAGACTACGCTCTTTGCCTTTCTCGTTCAACAGCTTGTTGATCTCCACAGCCACCTCTTTTTTCTTGTCAACACTCACGTTGGTGAGGGAGATGACGAGGGAGCCGTCGGCCTTCAGGGCACTCGATGCACAGATAGCGGGGAGGGTACGATAGCTGCCGGCATCGCCTTTCACCACTTCCTTGTTGATGTCACGGCGCACGGTGAGCTGCTCACAGTTCACGGTGGTGGGCAGGTAGGTAGCCTCCTGGAAGGGTTTGTACATCTCAAACACATGGTAGGTGGGTGTGAGCACCATATGGCCGGTGCCTACCTGGTCGGTGAGGATCATACTCTGCAGCACGTTGACCACCTGTGCGATATTAGCCATGCGTACACGGTCGGTATGACGGTGGAAGACGTTGAGTGACAGGGCTGCCACCATAGCGTCGCGCATGGAGTTCTGCTGATAGAGATGTCCGCGGATCGTGCCGGGCTCCTCATCCCACCAGGTACCCCATTCGTCCACCAGCAGTCCGATGTGTTTCTTTGGGTCTTTCTCGTCCATGATGGCACAGTGTTTCTTGATCACGTCCTCGATCTCGAGGCACTTGCCGAGGGTCCAGTAGTAGTTCTCATTGTCGAACTTCGTTGCCGACCCTTTGCTGCCGCTCCAGCCGGTCACCGTATAGTAATGCAGTGACACGCCGTTCATGCGGTTACCCACATTGTCCATCAGCACCTTCGTCCAGTTGTAATCATAGTCGCTGGCGCCGCTGGCAATCTTATACAGACGGTTGCTGTCGTAGTTGCGGCAATAGGTGGAATAACGGCGATACAGGTCGGCATAGTACTCCGGACGCATGTTGCCACCGCATCCCCAGCTCTCGTTGCCCACACCGAGGTATTTCACCTTCCAGGGTTTCTGTCGGCCGTTCTGCTGACGGAGCTTCGCCATCGGCGTGCCGTCTTCGGAGGTCATATACTCCACCCACTTAGCCAGTTCCTCTACGGTGCCGGAGCCCACATTACCGCTGATATACGGTTCGCAGCCCAGCAGTTCACAGAGGTTCAGGAACTCATGGGTACCGAAGGAGTTATCCTCGATGGTGCCACCCCAGTTGTTGTTTTTCATCGACGGCCGCTGGTTACGCGGACCGATACCATCCATCCAGTGGTACTCGTCGGCGAAGCAGCCGCCTGGCCAGCGGAGCACCGGTACCTGTAGGGCTTTCAGGGCGTTGAGCACATCCGTGCGGTATCCCTGGGTGTTGGGGATCGGTGAGTTTTCACCTACCCACAGTCCACCGTAGATACATGATCCGAGGTGCTCGGCAAACTGTCCGTAGATCTCTTTGTGGATCTTGTCAGTGCCTTCGTTGGCCTGGATGGTGACTGTGGCGTCCTGGGCGCTGGCGCTCAGAACGCTCATTGTGAGAATGGAAAGAAATAGTCTTTTCTTCATGTATAATCCTTTTATTTTATTGTTATTCGTTGGAACAGGGAAATGGAGTTTGAATCGCCTTTATATCCCCCTCTCCCGTCCTCTCCCCCAAGGCTGGGGGCGAGGCGTTCGGTTCGTAACGTTACTGCATCTCGCTATCGCAACAATTTGGTTATTGGCTATTGTCGCTGCCTCTCCCGCTAATGCAACCAATATTGAGAAGACGATCCGTAATGAATCGGACACCTCGCCCCATGCCTATGGGGAAAGGCTACGGGTAGGCGAGCGAAGCTCGGGAATGAGGTTGGGAGAGGGTATCTCCCGCTATTGCAACCAATTTGGTTATTGGTTATTGTTTATTGGTTATTGTGCCTTTAACTCCCCTTCACTTATTCTCCACCGCCGTCTTCTCAATGGCGAGACCCTGCTTGTAACGCTCGATATAGCGGTTGAAGCCGGCCACATCCTCCTCCGTGGGAGCGATCTCCACACCGGCATCACCGGCGAAGACACGTTCTTCGAGGTAGTCGGCGAGCGGACGGTTCTCCTTATTATTAATAAGGTAGGCAGCGAGCAGGGCGATACCCCATGCACCACCTTCTCCGGCAGTCTCCATGACAGAGATGGGAGAGCTGAGGGCTGCTGCGAGCATGCGCTGGCCCACACCCTTCGTCTTGAAATAGCCGCCGTGGCCGGTGATACGGTCCACCTTCACATGCTCTTCCTTCAGGAGGATGTCGTTGCCGATCTTCAGCACGCCGATAGCCCCATAGAGGTGTGTGCGCATGAAGTTGGCGAGGGTGAACTTATCGTTGGCTGAGCGTACGAAGAGTGGACGACCGTCGGAGAGACCGGTGATCGGTTCGCCAGACACATAGTTGTATGCCATCAGTCCACCGCAGTCGGCATCCCCTTCGAGGGCTTTGTTGAACAGTTTCGTATAGATCTCGTTCATATCCACGGGGATGCCCATGAGCTCCTGGTACTCCTTGAAGAGGTTCACCCATGCGTTGATGTCCGAGGTACAGTTGTTACAGTGAACCATAGCCACCAGACTGCCATCGGGTGTCGTGACGATGTCGATGGGCTCGTAGGGCTTGGAGAGGTCTTTCTCGAGGACGATCATCGAGAAGGAGGAGGTGCCTGCAGAGACATTTCCCGTGCGCTGCTTGACAGCGTTGGTAGCCACCATGCCCGTGCCTGCGTCACCTTCTGGAGGACAGAGGGGTATTCCGGCCTTGAGATGTCCGGAGATATCCATCTTCCGTGCACCCTCAGGTGTGAGGAATCCTGCGTTCTCGCCGGCCACCAGCACCTTGGGGAAGATATCCATCAGGGTCCAGTCGAAGCCTAAGGGCTCGATGAGCTTGTTGAACTTCTCCACCATGTCGGCATTGTAGGTCTTCGTGTCGGGGTCAACGGGCATCATTCCCGAGGCATCGCCGACACCGAGCACCTTACAGCCCGTGAGCTGCCAGTGGATATATCCTGCCAGTGTGGTCTGGAATTTGATATCTTTCACATGCTCCTCATGGTCGAGGATAGCCTCGTAGAGATGAGAGATGCTCCAGCGCAGCGGGATATTGTAATAGAAGAGGTCGGAGAGTGCCTTGGCAGCCTTGCCCGTATTGGTGTTACGCCAGGTGCGGAAAGGCACGAGGATCTCGTCTTTCTCGTTGAAGGCCATATAGCCGTGCATCATCGCGCTGATGCCGATAGATGCGAGGATCTCTATCTCCGTGTCGTATTTCTCTTTCACATCCTTGCGGAGATCGGCATAGCAATCCTGCAGTCCATACCATATTGCCTCGATGCTGTAGGTCCACAGGCCGTCCACCAGTTGGTTTTCCCAACTATGACTGCCCTGTGCGATCACTTTGTGCTCCTCGTCGATGAGGACTGCCTTGATACGGGTAGAGCCAAACTCGATACCGAGAATGGCTTTCCCGCTTTCTATCGTTTGTCTACTCGTCATATTTTTTCTTTTTATGGAAGTTAAAGGGAAGTTAAAAGGGAGTTAAAGGGGAGTTAAAGGGACATTTGACTTATTCGTCTTTCAGAGCCTTGTTTTCAAAGATAGCTTTGCAATAGGCATTCAGATAGTAACTTGCACCATCTATGCTATATGAAAGGTCATTGTAATCCTCTTCTGAGATATAATTCAGATCTTTGGAAAGTAAGATATAACAACGGCACTCTTCCAGACTACCTTGTGCAATGTTCAAAAGACGTAACTTATCAGCCTTACTAATTTTCTTGGATCCTTCAGCAATATTAGCAATAATAGATACTGCAGCACGCTGAAATTGGGATGCCAAACCATACTTTTCGTAGTCAGGAAATTTCTTCGTTGCTTTGTATGTCAACAACACGAATTCGTATGATTTCTTCCAAGCAATAATATCCTTAAAGCTAAAGCTCATAAAGTAATGTCCTTTTCACTTCTGCCGCTGAAAGCGGCTAACTTCCTTTCTCTTAAAAGTAATGTCCTTTTCACTTCTGCCGCTGAAAGCGGCTAACTTCCTTTTAACTTCCTTATAACTTCCTTTTATTACATCAACGCCTTATTCAACATAAAGTACACCTCATTGTTACGGAGCTGCTGCTTGAACTCGAAGGTCTTCGTGTCCTTGTTGATGCGGACATATTCGATGTTCAGCATCTCGGCGAAGTCTTCCCAGTACTCCTCGGTGATGTCGTAAGAGAAAGCACTGTGGTGTGTACCACCGGCGAGGATCCATGCACCGGCACCGATCTCGAAGGTGGGCTGGGGAACCCATAAGGCAGAGGCCACGGGGAGGTTAGGCATGGGCTTCGGCTCGATGCACTCCACTTCCTGAGAGATCAGGCGGAAGCGGTTGCCGAGGTCCACCACGGTGGCCTTGATGCCACGGCCTACCTTTGAGGTGAAGACGAGGCGGGCTGTCTGCTCCTTGCGGATACCGATGCCGAGGAAGTGAACCTCAAGCTTGGGTTTGTCAACGGCGATGAGCGGGCATACCTCGAGCATGTGGCTCTGCAGACAAGAACTGCGGTCGCCGGCGAAGTTGAGGGTGTAGTCCTCGAGGAACGAACAACCGGTGGGCATACCCTGCTGGATCACCCACAGTGTGCGATACAGACAGGCGGTCTTCCAGTCGCCCTCAGCACCGAAGCCGATACCCTCGGCCATCAGTCGCTGTGATGCCAGACCGGGGATCTGGTCGAAGCCCACGAAGTGCGGGTCGTTGATGTCTGCGTCGCCTAAGTCGTCGAAATTGGTGGTGAAGGCAGTGGCACCCTCATCCTTGAGTACACGGCGGAGGGCGATCTCTGCCTTGGCAGCACCTTTCACCTTCTTCCAATATACCTCCTCACCGCTCTCGTCGATCTTGATGGTGTATGCTTTCTTATACTCTTCTACCAGGGCATCCACCTCCTCGTCGGTCACTTTCTTGAAATAATCCATCAGTGAGCTGACGGGGTAGTAGTCCACATGATAGCCTAAGCGCTGCTCAAACTCCACACGGTCGCCATCGGTAACGGCAACATTGTTCATGTTCATACCGAACATCAGACAACGGACGTTCCTGGCATCTGCCACACCGGCAGCCACGCGTGCCCATACAGCAATCTTCTTGTGTACTTCCTCATTCTTCCAGTAGCCGCAGACCACCTTGCGGGGAACACGCATGCGGGTGCAGATATGACCGAACTCGATATCTCCGTGAGCACTCTGGTTGAGGTTCATGAAGTCCATGTCCATGGTCTCCCAGGGAATCTCTGCGTTATACTGTGTGTGCAGATGCAGCAACGGCTTCTGCAGATCCTGCAGACCCTTGATCCACATCTTTGCCGGTGAGAAGGTGTGCATCCATGTGATGATACCGATACACTTCTCGTCGTTGTTGGCTGCTTTCATGACGGCCTCCACCTCGTTGGATGAGTTGGCAGTGCCTTTATATACAATCTTAATGGGGATATTACCGCTGTTGTTAAGACCATCTACCATTTCCTTGGAGTGACCGTCCACCTGTACCACGGCGTCACCTCCTTAGAGTAACTGGGCACCAGTTACCCACCAAATTTCTAAAGCCTTAAATGCTGTCATAATTGTTTAGTGATTTTTGTTGATTTTCATTTTGGATATTTT
>JAEEGL012230627.1_pt1 | contig 28615 bp, 26 predicted proteins | sample 9134231 | NCBI WGS metagenome assembly JAEEGL01 (sample SAMN16246548, study PRJNA631951) | gut metagenome | biome: gut microbiome; feature: rumen; material: fiber-attached | host: Bos | place: Iran: Karaj | collected 2018-10 | reverse complement strand
TACCTCCGCCGCTCCGTTTCGACGTTCTCGAAGAGTGCATGAAGAGAATCCCCGGATTCCCTATCGTTCTCCACGGTTCTTCTTCCGTTCCTCAGGAGGACGTAAAGATCATCAACGAGTTCGTCGGCGCTATGCCTGACGCTATCGGTATCCCTGAAGAGCAGCTCCGTAAGGCAGCTCAGCTTGCAGTCTGCAAGATCAACATCGACTCCGACCTCCGCCTCGGCATGACAGCAGGCATCAGAAAGCACTTCGTTGAGCACCCTGATCACTTCGATCCCCGTCAGTACCTCGGCGATGGCCGTGCTAACGTTAAGGCTATCGTTGCTCACAAGATCAAGGACGTTCTCGGTTCCGACAACAAGATCTGATCTTAGAGTTAGGTTAACTAATAGAGAGGCTGCACCTTCGCGTGCGGCCTCTTTTTTGTTGCTATCTGCATTTGTTCTGTTTTTGTTTTGCAAATTGCGATAATTCAAAACGAAAACACAACTTTTGAGCGAAAGCTACATTTTGGTTTTGCAAAACCCAAAAAAGCAAAACAAAAACTGTAACAGGCGCCTTCCGTGATATAATCACCTCATGGCACAGAAAGACTTACCGCTTTTTGAGAAACCCGGTACGCTGGATCCCGGACGCAAAGTCCCCAACACAAAGGATCCCGCGTTTACTATCCATACCCATTACAGAGAAGGGGACACGATCCCCGCAGATGACCGCACCGTCTTCACCGAAACATCTGCCAACGCAATGCAGCCGTTCGAGGACGAGGCTCTGCTCCGCGGTGACGTCAAACCCAGGAAGACCGGCAAGGTCACCGGCAGTGCCTATATCTCACGCACTTACGATCCCGAGCAGGATTACAACAACGAAGGCCACAAGGTAAAGGTCAATTCCGACCCGATGGCCGGGGCTGCTTCACCCGAGCACACCAAATCCGCATTCAAGGCCGAGAATCCCGGTTTCTTCAACGATGTGCGCAAACTGGGCATGATCACTGCGGCTGTCTGCCTGCTGATATTGCTCGAGATAGGCTGCCTGGTCTGGCTGCTTCTTTGATTATTCTATTTTTCTAATATATCCAGTAATTCTCTCGGAGTAACTATGAAAGGCTCTTTTGGAAAGTGCTTTATATTTCCTGTGACAAGGTAGGCATTGTCATCTCGTTTCTCCATCACCACCTCATAAAAAGGCAGGTCATTCATATCAGGCAGCACTGTTCCTAGGGGATGAGGGTCAACAAGAATTCCGAATTTCTCTATTGCTGATATCAGGGTATCTATCAGCTCACTTGAGAAACCAAATCTCTTACGGGACAATACCATCCGATATTCTTTGGTAATGTAGTTGCTGTATACAGGTATGATTTCGCCGTTAAAGACCATACTAAGAACCTGAACGGTCGCAGCATCGTCATTGTGTGATATTAGCGCCGATACGAGTACGTTTGTGTCGATAACGGCATAACAGATCATTTGGACATTTCTTCGCGGGCGAGAGCGATCTCTCTATTGATCTCTTCAAGACTCATATCGGCAATCCCGTTATAGTATGCCTGCATACGCAAAGCAGCGAGAGTCTGCATGGCGCTTTCTCTTGTTATGTCAATCTCAGGAGATGCAATCTCGAAGGGAATCCTTCTCTGTCTTACTACAGCTCTGGCAAAGATGTTGATAGCCGTAGAAGTGTTCATTCCAAATTCCTGGCAAAGATTATCGAACTGTTTCTTAAGAGATTCATCCATACGGACGCTGAAAGTAGCCTGTGCCATAGTAATATCCTCCTGTTTTCTTCTAATATAACTCAATAGGTTCGAATAATCAATAATTGCAAACACAATAGGTTCGAGTTTGCGGAGATAGCATAAATATCCAACAAAAAAACAAGCGCACCGTCATGAGTGCGCTTGCTTTATATAAGAAGATAAATTACAAAATTACTTTTCAGTCTTCTTTTCTTCTTTATCTTCCTTCTTATTCATTACCAGCGTCTTGCCTGCAGGCTCGGGCTTGATTGTCTCGTCCTTAGCCTGTGCAGCCTTCTGCTTGTCCTCGAAAACATAATCCTTGCCGGGCAGTACCGCATTAAGGACGATTCCGATGAGTGAACCTACAGCAAGGCCTGACAGTGAGATCGTGAGCGGATCGCCATTGATCGCACCGCAAGGAAGGCTGATCGCACCTGCGGAAGAATATGTAACGCCGATAGCGAGAACGAGGATGAGAGCCGCGATGATGACGTTTCTTACCTTGGAGAAGTCGATCTGGTTCTCAACGAGGTTTCTGACACCTACTGCGGAGATCATTCCGTAGAGCACGAGCGAGATACCGCCGACTACAGGAGTAGGGATGGCGGAGATGCAGGCTGCGAGCTTGGGTGAGAATGAGAAAATGATTGCAAAGCATGCAGCAAGGCGGATTACCATCGGGTCGAAGACCTTGGACAGTGTAAGAACGCCCGTGTTCTCGCCGTATGTCGTATTAGCCGGAGCACCGAACAGTGAAGCGATCGTTGTAGCAAGACCGTCACCTGTGAGTGTTCTGTGGAGACCCGGATCAGCGATGAAGTTCTCTCCGACTGTAGAGGAGATGGCGGAGATATCACCGATATGCTCGACTACTGTAGCCAGGGAGATAGGTACGATAGTAATAATTGCGTTGAGGAGCAGCGCCTGATCGAGGTTGGGTCCGAAGATCGAGAATGCCGTGTTCTCCATCTGGAAAGGAAGTCCGATCCAGGGAGCGTCTGCGATATTAGCGATGCTTGAAGCCGTGAACAGCTGCAGGTTGGGATCGCCGCCGATGCAGTAGACCATGTTCGGAGCGGAACCTTCGATGCCTGCGTTCAGGTCAACAAGGGTGGACAGGGGCGCTACCGTGAAGATAACGCATACGAGGCATGCGCCGACAACGCCCAGGAGGATCGGGATGATCTTGACCATGCCCTTGCCCCAGATGTTGCAGATAACGATGATGAGGATCGCGACTACGGCTACCAGCCAGTTGGTGGAGCAGCTGTTGATGGCGGTACCGGAAAGGCACAGACCGATCGCGATGATGATGGGTCCCGTAACGATGGGCGGGAAGAACTTCATGACGCGGTTAACGTCGAAGATCTTGATGAGGCCTGCGAGGATCAGGTACACAAGACCTGCACATGCGACGCCGAAACAAGCATAAGGCAGGAGCTCTGCTTCACCGTTAGGTGCTATCGCGAAATATCCCGCAAGGAACGCGAAAGAAGAACCCAGGAATGCAGGTACCTTCCTCTTGGAAATAAGGTGGAATAAAAGGGTGCCGAGACCTGCGAAGAGCAGGGTGGCAGATACCGAAAGACCGGTAAGAGCCGGGACGAGGACCGTCGAGCCGAACATGGCGAACATGTGCTGAAGGCCCAAAACAATGACGCGGCCGGCGCCAAGCTGCTTGGCATCATAGACCGCGCCGTCTTGCAATGAAGTCTTACTCATAACAAAACCTCCTAAGTAATCATCTTTTTTATGTTAACACTCTTTGTTTTCATTATTACAACCATATTACAAACGAAACGCACAAAACCTTTGGACGCGTTTTGTTCATAAACGCATTCACAAATAGGGGTTAGATTACCAGTCTGTTACGACGAAAGCGTAAATTTTGAACACGCAGTTAACTAAAATTGAAATAAATTTGGGCAATATTGACAACAATGTGGCAGACGAATACAATCAAACTATCAATCAAGGGTGACCCCCTACACAAACTCAAAATGGGTTCGAAAGGAGAAAGATTATGAAAAAGATTAGATCAAGCAAGAAGGGCTTCACACTCGCAGAGCTCCTCATCGTTGTAGCTATTATCGGCGTACTCGTAGGAATTTCAATCCCGATCTTCTCAGCTCAGCTCAGAAAGTCCAAGGTTGCTACAAACCAGGCTAACGCAAGAGCAGCTAAGGCAGCAGCAGTTGCACAGTTCCTTGATGATGAGAAGACAGCAACTACATACTATCAGTATACTGTTTCATCGGGTACAATTACTGCCTCGGGTACAACTGCGTATACTACCACAGATTCGGACAGTGACAATGTAGCTGATATTATTGCTGTATCAGTAACAGTGGATGCTAATGGAAAGACTGCAGTTGATTATGTTGGTTCCGATGGATCCTTAGACGCAACAATCTATTTCAGCTAAAAACAGTTTTTTGATTAATTGATTAAAGAGTGAGAGCGGAGGTCGGAAGACCTCCGCTCTTGTTTTAGAATTAGCGGCAATCCAATTGTCACACAAATCTTAAGTAAATTAGAGAAGTTTGTATTATAATTAGCAATAGGTAATATTATCGGCATGGATGGACGAGATATGATCAGGAAAAATGGGCACAATTTATATCGGAAAGGCTTTACTCTTGCAGAAGTCTTGATCGTTGTTGCCTGTGTTGCCATTCTTGCCGGGGTCGGCATTCCGTTATTATCCAAATACTTTAAGAATCAGCAACTCAAGCGTGTTGAAGATCAGAAACTTGCTGCTAAGGTAGCAGCGGTAACTGCTTTTTATACAGGTTATGACAGCCAGAACAAACCGGTCGATATAACTGAAAACGGTATCTGCACTTTCTTGTATGATGAATCCAATGATTCTGTTTATGTTTTGAATTCTAATGCCACAGTAGATGATTTCTATAATGCGGGTTATCGTATTGATCGGTATGGTCTGAATATTGATACATCAAACAATTATTCGAATCAAGTAATCCTCATTACATTTGATGGAAGGTATTTTAACTATCAGCCGTACTTTAGTGCTCCCAACAACAGTAAGGGGACTTTTGAAGAACCGATTCTGATTATTAATTGGCGTGATGTTACAAACACAGCTTTTTTTAAATAGGTGACTAGATGATTAGGTGTTATAAGAGAAACAACAAAGTTTTGAAGAATGGCGATGAAGGATCATCGCTTGCTATAGCTCTGTTCTTTTTCATGCTGTGTGCTTTAATGTGCGCAGGTATTCTGTATCTTGCAAATTCTTCTTCCTATGGTGTGTTAAAGCATTTTAACGCCAATAATATTACGCCTTTCGTATCACCTGAACCTATTCCTACAGAAGATCCAAACCTTACCTCCAGCCCCACGCCCACGCCTGATGAGGCACATCCTGAGGAACAAGCGGCAATCGATCTTGTTTACAATACATTGGAAGCTGAATTCCATTCTGCATTTATTGAGGTTAATAACGGCGGTGAGTACTCTATTTATGCGTCCTCGAACCCGAGGAGTCTCGCCTACGAGATGATATCTTTTATTAATTCTTATATCGACAGAGAATACAAAGAGAAAGACGGCAATACTTATTATGTTCCGGTAGATGAGAATAAGGATATGTTACCTTTTACATATATAGTTACGGTTAATGGTATTGATGTAAAAGTAGTCTTTGATCTGGACGGCACAAAAGATTCTTCAGCCAATAACTACTTGTATTTCACAGCTATTAACATAACAGTATCGGCTGTAGACGGGTCTGAATGTAAATATGTAAGAACTTATACCGATACGGTTCAAGGCAGCGGAAAATTCAAACTTGTTTGGGCGGGCGCATCCGGATCAACACCCAAACGGTTTAAGATTACTTATGTTGCATAAAAGGTAAGAATTATGATTAAGAGAAATAAGACATTTTCAAGCGGAGAATCTCTGTCGGAGACGTTGATAGCGGCTCTGATAATCTCATTGGCCATGATTATGCTGTTCTCCAGTATTAAGGTCGGAATAGATCTTATGGATAAGTCGCGTGACGGATATCAGAATTACAATGATGAGTTGAATAAATACGAAGAATCGCAGGCAGCATATGCAGTTGAATACCATAAAGTTGCTTCGGTTAGTATAACTAAGCCAGCCCCATATTCTTTTTCTATGTCACCGCATAAGTATAATTGGTAACTCGAAGGATGCTGAGATATGAGAACAAGTTACTACAAGCAGCATAATCACAGGAGCAGAAAGGGTTTTACTCTTTCTGAGGTCTTGGTCTCGGTGGCTCTTATGGCTTTCGTTGCTACTGCTGCGATCGGAAGCATGGTGGTATTGAACCACGTGAGGGCAACGCTCGATAAGCAGGCTAAGGCTAATATGGTAATGGTTGCGACTGTCAGTTATCTTCGAGCAGACCTTAATAACTGTTCAAATCCCGATGATATGGATTGTTCAACTTATTATCCTATTGATAATAACGATGAAAATAAATACGGTCCTGTTTTCTACACTTTTTCAAGTACGAACAGGTATGTCAATTTCAAAATCCGCAATAAATCTGACAGTTTTGCGTCTGGTATGGTGACAGAACCAACTACTGGCCAAAATCCGGTAGTGCAGTATTGGAATTCGCCTTATGGAATCTGTGTTGGCATTAAGTATGGCGTAAAGCCTAGTGACAAAAATGGCATAAAAGCGCCTTTGAAAAACAGAAAATATGTTATCGCTGAAAACGTAATGGAAGGTACAAATATGTACACCCTGATTGGAAACGATAAACTTAATGTCGGAGATACTTACTCAAAGGGGAATAATTCCGGTTTTGTTGAGGCGATCGATTATGATGACGGTACCAAGCTGTTTACATTTTGTGTTTATGTTCTTGATAAGAATACAAATGAGGTAATCATGAAGCAAGCAGTGGAAGTTTGTCCTGATACATTTATGCCAAATTACAATCCATAACATATGTGAAGGAGCGGAAACGGAAGTGAAGAACAAGAGATTGGGTGAGATGCTGGTTGATTCCGGCGCGATTACTGAAGAACAGCTGCAGGCAGCGCTTGCCGGCCAGAAAGCAACAGGTAAAAGACTCGGTACTTATCTTATCGATGAGGGTGTCATCACAGAGAAGCAGTTCGTTGAGACGCTGAGGATGCAGCTTGGCGTCGAATTCATCGACCTTAACAAGGCGAGCATTGACCCGACACTTACTGAGATCGTCCCCAAAGACACCGCCCGCACATACAGGCTTATCCCGGTTAAGCTCGAAGGTAATAATCTTTACATTGCAATGGAAGATCCTATGAACTTCAGAGCTGTCGAGGCTGTCCGTCAGATGACCGGACGCCGCGTTATCCCGATGATCGCATACTACGATGCCATCACGAGAGCTCTGTCAGTCCTTTATGAGAACGAGGGTGCAGCCCGCGCCATCGAGCAGATGAAGGAAGAACAGACGACCGTTACAGTTGATGACTTAAGCGATGAGATGGCTGCAAATGACGACGAGACTGCTGCTCCTACAGTCAAACTCGTTAACTCGCTTATAGAGAGAGCTATCGCCGAGAAGGCTTCTGATATTCACTTTGAACCTTATGAGAAGGAGATGAAAGTAAGGATCAGAGTCGACGGAAGACTCAATACCATGATGGATGTTCCGAGAGAGCTTCAGAATTCGGTCATCTCCAGACTCAAGGTCATGGCAGGAATGAATATTACTGAGAGACGTATCCCTCAGGATGGTCGTGCTGTCGTTAAGCGTCAGGACGGAACACAAGTCGACCTGCGACTTAATACACTTCCTACCATCTTTGGTGAGAAGGTCGTTATAAGAATCCTCATGCGTGAGATGAATACACTGAATCGCCATGCTATCGGAATCACTGAGAGGGATAATGAGAGATTCGACAGGATTCTTAAGAACTCTGCAGGTATCCTTCTCATCGTAGGTCCTACGGGTTCCGGTAAGACATCAACTCTCTATACGATGATCCACGAGCTCATAGATGAGACTGTTAATATCATCTCGCTCGAAGATCCGGTAGAGTTCCAGATTGCAGGCGTTACCCAGGTTGCTATCAACGAGAAGACAGGTCTTACATTCGCTAGCGCGCTGAGGTCTTGCCTCAGACAGGACCCTGATATCATCTGCGTCGGAGAGATCCGTGACGGTGAGACGGCAGAGATCGCAATGAGAGCTGCTATGACAGGTCACTTGGTACTCTCGACTATCCATACAGAGGATGCAATATCCGCTATCGACAGACTTCGTGATATGGGCGCTGAACCTTATCTTATCGCAGGCTCTCTAAGAGGCGTTATCTCTCAGAGACTTGTCCGTAAGGTCTGCCCGAACTGCAAGATGCCGGTAAAACCTGATCCGTTCACACTCTCACTCATCGGAATGCAGGATGACGGAACAGTTTACTATAAAGGCAAAGGATGCGAGAGGTGCTTTGGTTCAGGCTTCAGAGGAAGAACCGGTGTCTTTGAGATCCTGGCTATCAATGCAGAGCTTAGAGATGCTATAAGCGAAGGTAAGAATGGTTCCGAACTCCGCAGATATCTTGCCAAGACAGGCTTTACATCGATGATCGAGAACGGCCGTGATCTTGTTCGTCAAGGTGAGACTACACCGGAAGAACTGCTCAAGGTTATACCCACCATTGAATAAAGGAGATTAAGTCTTGGAATCCTATAAGTATACAGCTCAGGCATATGACGGAAGCAAGCACAGAGGTGTTGTAGAAGCATCTGATGAGTATGATGCAATAAGCAAGATCAAGGTCAACTATCCGATCGTCGAGACCTGTACATTGATCAAAAAGACGAGGCTCGATGACATTCTCGGATTCGAGCTTACGAAGAGTTTCTCAAATCAGGATCTGGCGCTTCTTTGTCAGCAGTGTGCGATCATCTTGAAGTCAGGTGTCTCCATCGGACAGTGTATGACTATGGTTGCTGAGCAGACCAAGAATAAGAAGATCAAGAAGCAGCTTACTAAGACATCTGAGGATATCAATCAAGGTAACTCGATCGCTAAATCATTTGAGAAGAACTGCCCGGATTTTCCTGTTACATTCTTTGAGACAATAAGGGCGGGCGAGGTCTCAGGTACACTTGTAAAGTCTTTCGAGACTTTGGAGACATTCTATCTCAAGTCTGATAAGGTTAAGAAGAAACTCAAGTCGGCCCTTTCATATCCTATCTTCGTGCTCTGTGTTGCAATCGTCGTTTTGATCGTTATCATGGCGTTTGTTGTACCTCAGCTTACGCAAACATTTGCCGACATGGGCGGTGAACTTCCGCTTATTACGAGGATACTTATTGCTACCTCTCAATTCTTCCAGAACTATTGGTTGGGTATATTTATCGGCTTTGCTATGATCTTCATAGCATTTAAGATAATCACTCATAACGAGCAGGGTAAACTTTGGTGGTCAAGGGTATCACTTAAGATCCCGGTCATCGGTAATATCCAGACTCTCCATGCATGTGAGCAGTTCTCAGATACATTATCTTCACTTATGGCATCAGGAATCCTTGTGGATAAGGCTATCGATACTACCGCGAAGGTAATGGACAATTACATCTTCAAGCGTGAAGTATATGCTATGGCAGATAAGATAAGGACCGGTAAGACTATGGTAGAAGCCATGAACCAGTGCCCGTACTTTCCCGACATTATGAAGACCATGATAGCTGTAGGCGAGAAGACCGGTTCAATTGAAGTATCGCTGCATACCATCGCTGCTTATTACACGGCTGAATACGATAATGCGACACAGAAGGCATTGTCTAAGGTAGAGCCTGCCATGATGATCTTCCTTGCACTGTTTGCCGGATTCATCGTCATCTCAATCTATCTGCCGATGTTTACTATGTACGAACTGTTCTGATGGAGGGCCGTAATTCTTGAATCTTGTTTATCCGTTATTTGCTGATAATATGTTTGCGACAGTATACCTGCTCGTGATAGCTTTCTGCTTCGGAGCAGTGTTCGCAAGTTTTATCACATGCACGGCTTGCCGCGTGGTAATCGGCGAAGATTGGACAAAGGGTCACAGCCATTGTGATTCGTGTAAACATGAATTATCTATGCTCGATCTGATACCGATCGTATCCTGGCTAGCTCTTAAAGGTAAGTGCAGATACTGCGGTGCAAAGGTGCCGGCAAGAGATGTTATCTTCGAGATAGTTCTCGGATTGGTGTTTGCCGGTACTCTGGCCTTTAATATGGCGGTAGATCCGGTTGTTCTTCAGACACTTGTTCTTGAAGTAATCCTTCTGGGTCTCTCTCTGGCTGACTACGATAATCACATCATACCTGACGGCTTCCTTCTTGCCATGCTGATCGTGTGGATCCTCTTTGTGGGTTTAATGCCTGACACTCAGGCATATGCTCTGGATGGTATCATCGCAGTTGCTGTCATCGCAGGAATGATGCTCATTGTGATGGCTATTCTTAATAAGGTTCTTAAGAAGCAGAGTATCGGAATGGGAGATATCAAACTTTTTGCCTGTTGCATGCTGTTTACAGGTCTTTACAGAGGTTTACTTACTTTGTTCCTTGCAAGTCTGATTGGTCTCATCATCGCTGCTATAGGACGCAAGAAAAAGATAGCGTTTGCACCTGCTATATCAATTGCTACGATAATAAGCCTCGTATTTGGAGGCAATCTTCTAAATATGTATTTTGGTCTGATAGGAGGATAAGGTTTTGGGTAAGAATGTACTTGGAATCGATATCGGTAACTACAGCCTCAAAGCGGCTGAGTGGAAAGGTGGCAGCCTGAAGGATTTTGATACCTTCGATATGCCGGGTAACCTCGTCAGGGGAGAGGAAATCGTCGCATACGAAGCTTTGGGTGATTTTCTTCACGATGCTGTGAGAAAGCGCTTCAAGACTCACGATGTGGCACTGGTAATCCCGGATTCGCAGTGCTTCATCAGAAGGCTCAGGCTTCCCGTTATGACTGAACAGCAGCTTAATGTCAATCTTCCGTATGAATTCCACGATATAGTCAAGGAAAACACCGATGATTATATATACGATTATTCGATCATCGGAACTGTAAACGATGAAGGCAGGGAACTTCTCGATATGACTGCTGCATGTGTCAGCAGAGAGACAATAGATAAACTCAAGGATCTGTTCGCAAGAAAGGGTTTCCGGCTCGTAAAGGCTGCCCCCCGTGTTATCTCTACAGGTAAGCTGGTCCAGGTCATCTCACCCTTCGATAAGGATAAGGATTTTGCAACTCTTGACCTCGGTTATGAGTATTCCAAGATAGATATCTACAAGGGCGGCGTGTATGATCTTACAAGAACTATCGAGCTCGGTATGTCACATGTTGAAGCTGCAGCCGGAGCATTCCTTAAGTGTGATGCCAATGTTGCCAGGATGCGCATGAGGGACAACGATAAGGGAGTCCTCGATACTGATCAGGTAAGAGGTATCTTTGACAGTATTGCAGTCGAAGTTATGAGAGCCGTCAACTACTATACATTCGAGAATCCCGAGAATACTCTTGATAACTTCTATATCTACGGCGGTGGTGCGAGATACAGACAATTTGAAGATGCTATCAAATCGGCAGTGCCTCTCAACATAATCAAGTTCCTCGGCAATGACCATAAATACAATATTCACGACTCACTTAACGACGGACTCGCAGCTGTCGCTATCGGAATGAAGCTGGGAGGTAAGTATGAGTAATAATGTTCAAGGCAATGTTCTGAATAAGCCTATCGGTGGTTCCAAGAAGATCAAGTACCCCGATAAGGAAGTTATCAACTTCATCAAGGACGAGAAGAAACATTCTGACGGCAAAGCACTTCTGGTGTTTACGTTGTTTATGGCTGCTCTACTGGTATTCATTTATTTTGGCGTTATCAGACAGCTTCAGAAAATAGATGCAGCAGAGAAGGCCTACAATCAGGCTCAAGAAGAACTTTCAGAATGGAAGGCAAAGGCCGACGATTTGTCAGATGTGCAAGAGGAATACAATTCCCGTGTTGAGATGTACTACACGGACGAAGAATCCCAGTACTCTAACCGTAAAGAGATCATCGATATGCTAAATGAAGATATCCTTCCGTATATGGATGATATATCGGTAACAGTATCTTCAGATAACGCTATCAGCATTACGGCTAATCAGGCTGATTTTACTACAGTTGCCTCTGTCCTGAAAATCTTGCAGGACGATGACAGGATCTACTATGTAAAACTCGAGATATCCAACCAGGAAGAAGATGCATACTATGGTGTGACTACTGTCGATGCCCAGTATGAGATAACCTGGAATACCGATGGAAACGAGGTGAGCGAAGATGCTTAATCATAAATTTACGGCTCGTGAAGCCGCTGTAATCCTTATTCTTGTTGCGGTTATACTCGGTTACTTCTATTACTATGTTGTTTATCAGTATTTTGAAGATCAGATGGCCAGGTATGATATTGATGAGGTTCAAGATGAAATAGATCTTGAGCAGATGAATGTAGCACATCTTCAGAAGATGAAGGATACTCTCGATGCCGAAGGCCCCAGTAATTCGGAACTGGGAGTATACAATAACCAGAGCGAAGAATTAAGTGCACTTGCATCTATTCTTGAAGGTAAGGCTACTGACATATCAATGAACTGGAGCGATCCTGAACTGAATGGCACAATCGTAAGAAGAGATGTAACAATCTCATTCTCTACGGGTAGTTTTGAAGATGCCGGTGAGATAATAAAGGAGATTGCAGATTGTGACTACACACTCCTCATCGTTGATCTGACCATGAATGAAAGCTCATTCCAGCAGCAGGTTGAGGTTGATGTTACGACCACACCAACTCCTGCTATCGTTGCTGATGATGAGAATGCTGATGTAAATGCAGATTCCGAAGTTAATTCTGAAAGTGCTGATGTTATTTCTGATTCACAGGATGCTAAGACCACAGAGTCCATTACGGTTATTAAGTCAGTTACATCCGTAACGCTTACGATCAGATTCTTTGAGACAACTGAAGGTGCAGCTAATCTGAACGGTCTTACACAGGCTGCTCCTGAGATAACTATTGATGAGGATGATGATTCACTCGTTCCTTCCACAGAAGAACTCAACGAACAGATCAACGGAGATTAAAACAAAGAGCATATTAAGCATTAAGAAAGCCGACTCACTTGAGTCGGCTTTCTTATTCTTGCTTTTCTGACTAATGCTTCGACGGCTCCAGCCCGAACGCATCGACCAACTCGCTCTTGTCAGTCCAGCCTATGTAGTAGGCCGTGATCTCAGTCAGCTCGTTGGATATGTGGTCGTAATAAGATAAGCCGTACTGATAGTCGTACGTCGTGTTCATTATCTCGTTCGGAAGGTTCTCCTGAACATAATCCACGAGTTCCTGCGTGGTACCGCAGTTGTTGCCGAAGTCGTCTGCCTTATAGAGGTCCGGCGCACCGAAGGTGTGAAGGATCTCATGCGCATAAGAAGCGGGGTTCTCTTCACCGTCTATGCTGTTGCAGTAGATCCTGACAAACTCATAAGGGTAATAGAAATCTTCGCTGCAGACGATGGTGGACGAGTTGCGGTTGAAGTCAGAAGGGGTGTTCACAAAGAGCATGTATACGACGCTGCTTGCACCGAACTGCGCCTTGATGTCATCTATTGGTGCGACACTGGCCGCGATGTATTGCCAGACTTCCTCGATACCCGTTACTCCTGAGTTGATCAGGATGTCATCAGATAGTTTGGCCTCGTAGTAAAGGGAGGGGTTAACGGTCCAATCGCATTTGAAGTCGACGTACTTGCCCCAGGACAGAGCCTCGTTCTCGATCCAATTGGTTCCGAGCTTTAGATAGTTCAGCGTGTTTGACAACGTGACCTTATCATCAGGGTCAGAGAAATTCCATGAGTAGGAAGGTGTGGACACATAGATGGATACGACTGCGACCACGCCTTCGCAGCTTACCGCAGATCCAAGCGGCAGGCCCGTAGGAACAGTGACATCTGTAGATGCCGGTACGATCGCGTCAGGAGCAGTGGCAGGTGAATAGGTAGTAACGCAGCCTGAGACCGCGAGCATCACACAAATTATAAAAATAACAACGGTTTCTTTTATCTTCATAGTGAGAATTATATCTTTAATACTCCAAAGGCTCAAATCTTTGGCAAAAGTGCACCCTTACACTTGCCGTGTGATTTGATATTTTAAGGTTATGGCAAAGATGACTGACATGACCAAGGGAAGCCCGATGAAGCTTATCGTGAAGTTCACGATACCGCTGTTCTTCGGCAACGTTTTCCAGCAGCTGTACAACATGGCGGATTCCGCCATCGTAGGACAGAAGCTGGGCGTTGAGGCGCTGACTTCAGTCGGCCAGAGTGCTTCGATCACGTTCCTCATCATCGGCTTCTGCATGGGTACATGTGCGGGGTTCGGCATCCCGATATCGCAGCGTTTCGGTGCGCGCGACATGTCCACCATGAGAAAGTATGTATATAACAGTCTGTACCTTGCTGCGGCGATCGCGGTCATCATGACCATTGCCTGCTGCAGCCTGACGGGGCAGATCCTCCGCATGATCAACACCCCTGACATTTATATGGATAATGCATATAAGTATCTGTTCATCATTTTCGCCGGACTGCCGTGCACGGTGCTGTATAACATTGCCGCATCGATAGCCAGGGCCGTAGGAGATTCGAAGACGCCGTTCGTGTTCCTCGTCATCTCCGCAGTGCTCAACGTCGTTCTGGATTTCCTGTTCATCTTCGGTTTCAACATGGGCGTCGAAGGTGCTGCCATCGCAACGGTAATATCCCAGGGTGTCTCTGGCCTCATGTGCCTGATCAAGCTCCTTACCAAATACCCTGACCTTAGGGACAAGAAAAAGAACTACCTGCACCTTAATTCGAAGGCCATCAGTGTGCTCATCAAGATGGGCGTGCCTATGGGGCTTCAGGCTTCGATCACGGCAATAGGTTCGATCCTGCTGCAGATTGCAGTCAACGGTCTTGAGAATGTCTATATACAGGCGTATACGATTGCCATCAAGGTCAAGATGCTGTTTATCCCGATGTTCGATTCACTCGGCACCGCGATGGCAACTTATGTCGGCCAGAATTACGGCGCGGGTGACTTCTCCAGGATCAAGCGCGGCATCAGGGATGCTGTCATAATCGCGGTGAGCTGCGCGGCTGTCACGATGGCGGTCATCACATTCTTCGGAAGGTACATCATCATGGTTTTCGTCAAAGCGGGTGAAGAAGGCGTCGGTGCAGTCGTGGACGCTGCTTACCAGTACATCTTCATCGACGTCATGTTCGTAGCCATCCTCGCATTGCTGTTCATATTCAGGTATTCTATACAGGGTATCGGTAAGAGCCTTACAGCCATGGCCGCGGGCTTCATGGAGATGGCAGCGAGAGTTACGATGTCGCTGTTCGTGATCCCGTTCGTCGGCTGGACTGCGGCCTGCTTTACCGATCCGCTCGCATGGGGCGGCGGCATGATCTACTGCACGATCACATTCTTTATCCTCATGCGCTTAAAACAGAAAAAACACAAAGCCTTATAAACCCCGGAGGACTCTTCCATGAGATATGAGTTTACTGACAAGAACGGTACTTTCCTTGCTAAGAATACAGGCGATACCAGTTTCCTTTATCTTCCGATCGCATCTCCTTCCGGAGTGTTAAGTTGCATCACGCCCACGGGCAGGGGCGATTCGAGGCTTTCACAGAATCAGTATCTGCTTCCCCCGGCAGTAGTCGAGGAACTCCAGGAGTCGATGTACGGCAGGAACTTCTGGCTTGATATCGAAGGCACCGGTCTTCGCTCCGCATTCGGTTTCTCTCTGGCACAGCTTGCCGGAGAAGATACCATGACACTTGAAGGCGGCATGCTCTGGCAGAAGACTTCTCTCGAATTAGCTGACGGCGTTGTCTGCGAGACGCTGGACTTCGCACCTGTAGGTACGGCGCGAACAGAGGTCATGCAGGTCAAGATCACCAACAACAGCGATAAAGACATAACATTCACGCCTTCTGCGGCAGTCCCGATCTTCGCGCGCGGTGCGGACCACATTAGAGACCACAGGCATGTAACTTCGCTCCTTAACGTCATCCGCGTAAAGGACATCGGCGTCGAAGTCGAGCCTACGATGGCTTTCGACGAGAGGGGACACCACAGAAACTCCGATGTCTATGCTGTTTACGGCAGGGACGGTCAGGGCAATACTCCCGACGAAATATTCCCCACGGTAACTTCTTTCACGGGTGAGGGAGGTAATCTTCTCAACCCCACAGGTGCTAAATCTGGCACTGCAGGCATGGCCGCAGGTTCCGTAGTAAACGGCGAGGAGGCTTTAGCAGGCATCAAGTTCGCTAAGTGCGTTCTTCCTTCCGGCGAGACTGCCGTCTACAACATCATCATGAGTTTTGGCAGCGAAGGGTATGAGTACCTTGACAGCAGCAACATAGACAAGGCTTTTGCCGAACTTAAGACATACTGGGAAGATCAGAAGATAATCCATACCGCGACGGGCGACAACAAGTTCGACGGCTGGATGGAGTGGGTCAGCGTGCAGCCGCAACTTCGTAAGCTCTACGGTTGTTCGTTCCTTCCTTATCACGACTACGGCAGGGGCGGAAGAGGCTGGAGAGATCTCTGGCAGGATTCGCTCGCGTTGCTCTTGAGAGATCCTTCCAAGGCAAGAGATGACCTTGTCAGCTATTTCGCAGGCATAAGGACGGACGGATCCAACGCGACCATCATCGGTACAAAGAGGGGCGAGTTCATCGCTGACCGTAACGGCATCGCGAGAGTGTGGATGGACCACGGTTTCTGGCCGATGTTCACGGTAAACCTTTACCTCGAGCAGACGGGCGACTACGATTTCCTTTTCGAGCAGCAGCCGTACTTCAAGGACAGGCAGATAATGAGGGGAGAGGCCGTTGATGACGGTTTCGATCCTTCGGAAGAACCCAAGCAGAAGACGGCTTCAGGCGAGATCTACGAGGGCACTCTCATCGAGCACCTTCTCGTGCAGCAACTGACACAGTACTGTGACCGCGGAGAGCACGGCAACATGAGGCTCAGAGGCGCGGACTGGAACGATGCTCTGGATATGGCTTCCAAGAGAGGCGAGAGTGTCGCATTTACTGCTGCTTACGCAGGTTCCATCCAGATCCTGGCGGACATGGTAAAGGCTTCCGGCAACGACAAGATCGAGGTCTTCGAAGAACTTGCAGACCTTATAGGCAACGTTGATACAGGCGATATTGCTTCACTCAAGGCGAGACTCGAGACCTACGAGAAGGCCGTGGCATCAAAACTGTCCGGCAAGCGCGTGGATATGGACAGCAGCGGGCTTATCTCCAAACTTACCGAGATGTCCGAGTCCATCAAAGAGCACATCAGAGCAAATGAGATCGTTACGGACGGCGAGGGATCTTCCTGGTTCAACGGCTACTACGATAACGATGCCGAGAGGGTGGAAGGCGTCATCAACGGCGGGGTCCGCATGATGCTCACATCCCAGGTGTTCACGGTCATGTTCGGCACGGCAACTGATCCCATGGTGGAAGAAGTCATCAAGGCAGCAGACAAGTACCTGTATGCACCCGCATTAGGAGGTTATAAGCTCAACACCAACTTCAATGAGGTCAAGATGAACATGGGCCGTGCATTTGGTTTCGCTTACGGCGAGAAAGAGAACGGCGCGGTATTCTGCCATATGGCGGTCATGTACGCGTATGCGCTGTATTCCAGAGGCTTCGCAAAAGAAGGCTTCAAGGTCTTCGATGCGCTCTATAAGCAGAGCGTGGCTGAAGGTCCCGACGGCGGCAGGATGTATCCGGGAATCCCCGAGTATTTCAACGGCACGGGCCGCGGAATGTATCCGTACCTCACGGGCGCTGCAAGCTGGGCAGTAATGCTCGTCTTAAAGCAGATGTTCGGCGTATCGGGCAGGAACGGCAAACTCGTGCTGGCGCCTCAGCTCCTTTCTGAGCAGTTCGATACGGATTCCAAGGCAGAGGTCACGCTCTACCATAACGGCGAGCCTCTCAAGGTCACATACAAGAACCCGGGCGCGAAAGAGTTCGGCACGTACAAGATCTCCAAGGTAATCGTAAACGGCAGGGAATATGCCGCGGACGGCGCGGAGTTCGAGGTCCCGGCAGATGCCCTTACAAGCGGAGAGAACACGATAGAGGCCGAGCTTTCCTAATCGAAATAATAAGTTAACAGTTATATTCCGGTAAATCGGATATACTGTAAACATATTTCCAAGGGAGGAATCTATTATGGCAAACAAGTACGCAGGCACACAGACCGAGAAGAACCTTCAGGCAGCTTTCGCAGGCGAGTCCCAGGCAAGAAATAAGTATACTTACTTTGCTTCAAAGGCTAAGAAGGAAGGCTTCGAGCAGATCGCAGCACTTTTCCTCAAGACAGCTGACAACGAGAAAGAGCACGCTAAGATGTGGTTCAAGGAACTCGATGGTATCGGAGATACCGCAGCTAACCTTGCAGCAGCTGCTGACGGCGAGAATTTCGAGTGGACAGACATGTATGAGGGCTTCGCAAAGACTGCAGAGGAAGAGGGTTTCCCGCAGCTCGCAGCTAAGTTCAGAATGGTCGGTGCGATCGAGAAGCACCACGAAGAGCGTTACAGAGCTCTCCTCAAGAACGTTGAGGCTCAGGAAGTCTTCGCTAAGAGCGAGGTCAAGGTCTGGGAGTGCAGGAACTGCGGTCATATCGTAGTCGGCACAAAGGCTCCCGAGATGTGCCCCGTTTGCGCACACCCTAAGAGCTATTTCGAAGTAAACGCTGAGAATTATTGATTTTTGTTTTTCAGATTATTGAGGAAGGCTCGTAATGGGCCTTCCTTTTTATAAGCTTTTGGGAGATTGGGTATGAAAAGCAGAAAGAATGTATTGATCAGCATGGCGGTAGTGGCCGCGATGCTGCTTCCGTACGGCAGGGTAGTCCTTGCAGATGAGACGGATGTAGCCGTCGAGCCTGAAGAGCCTACCGAGATAATGACGGTCGAGGAGACTGTCGTTCCCGACTATGACGTTGATAACGACGAACTTGCCGAGCAGTATATCCTTCAGGAACTGTCGACAGGTTTTGATGCGTGTTATGCCAAGTACAGTTATGGTTCCGGGATGACAGACGAGGCCACTGCAAGTTATCTCTATCTGAAAGACCAGATAGCCCTGATAGCAAGCGGTGATATGACAAATACGAAGATTACGCTGCCTTCGACATATACATATACTTTTACTGCAGCTGATCTTGGTCTCAGCAACTTGGATAATGACAACGAAGTGCGGACAAAGATATCTCAGTTGTATATGACTCCAACGCTTGTTCAGACGGCGCTTCTCGCCACATATCCGTATGAACTGTATTGGTACGATAAGACCGTTGGTATGAGCAGCGGATATCAGTACTATTACAATTCGAACAATACGACTGTTACGATAGAGAATCTGTATTACTATTTCCCGGTTGAGAAAGATTATCAGAACTGCGGTAATACATATTCGGTCAATCCCACTTACGGACAGGCCGCGCGAAACGCTGCTTCCACCGTAGACAGCATTATAAACACATATGCCTCATACAGCGATTACGATAAGCTGGTGGCTTACAACGATAAGATCTGCGAGCTGACTGATTATAACGATGCGGCAGCAGAGAACATCAGCACACCGTACGGTGATCCCTGGCAGCTTGTCTGGGTCTTTGACGGCGATCCTAAGACAACAGTCGTATGCGAAGGATACTCAAAAGCTTTCCAGTATCTGTGCGACAAATCCACATTCAAGGACAGTAATCTTTATGCGATATCCGTGTATGGCCAGGTATTCTTCCCGCCTTCGACCAGCGGCGGACACATGTGGAATATCGTTCACATAGACGGAAACAACTATCTTGTAGATGTTACAAGCGATGACAGCACAAACAGCGATGATTTCTTCCTGGTCGGCGCTTCAGGAAGTGTTTCGTCGAGTTATAAGTTGTCCGACGGTTCGATCTATTGGTACGACACGAAAGTGAAGAACTACTTTTCCAATGATGCTCTTACGCTTTCCAGCGTGGATTTCACTCCCACGCAGGAACCTACCAATACGCCCACGCCGGATCCGACCGGAACCACAACACCTACTCCGGTTGTAACAGTAACTTCAACTCCTACACCGGATCCTACCGGAACTACAACACCTACACCGGTTGCAACCGCAACAGCAACTCCGACTCCCAAGGTGACAGTTACTGCAACGCCTACACCGAAGGCAACCGTAACAGCCACACCGACACCAAAGGCGACCGTGACCACGGCTCCGCCCAAGGTTACCACGCCTGCACCGACAATACCTCCGGTATCATCTAAGAGCATCACGCCCAAACTCAAGAGCGGTGTTGCTCACGTGCAGGACATAGGCAATGTCACCTCTGTAGTTGACCCGACGACAGGTATCCTGAAGATCGGCACTACCGGCATGGGCAAACGTCTCGAGGAGATAACGATCGATTTCGAGAACACGACGCCGTATTCCGGCACAATCCAGTACCGTGTGCACGTGCAGGACATCGGCTGGATGGACTGGGTCGATGCGGGCAAACCTGCCGGCACCGAAGGTATGGGCAAGAGGATCGAAGCAATCGAGATCCGCCTTACGGGCGAGCTTGCTCAGTATTACTCCGTCCAGTACTGCGTGCACATTCAGGATTACGGTGACATGCAGGGATGGGTCAAAGACGGCGCACTTGCCGGCACCACGGGCGAATCCAAGAGGATAGAAGAACTCAAGATCAAGATCGTGCCCAAAGGCACCGGCAGTCCCATGTCCGTCATGTACCGCGTGCATGTACAGGATTACGGCTGGGAGAAATCCTACGTAAAGAACGGCCAGATGAGCGGCACTTCCGGCGAGTCCAAGAGACTTGAGGGCATCGAGATCTTCCTGTCCGGAACGCAGTACGGCGGAGGCATCAAGTACAAGACGCATGTACAGAACATCGGCTGGGAGAGCACCTGGTCCAAGGACGGCGAAATGAGCGGCACCCAGGGCATGAGCTACAGGCTCGAAGGTATCTCGATCGAACTCTACGGAGAAGTTGCCTTATACTACGACGTCTACTACCGCGTCCATGCGCAGGATATCGGCTGGCTGTCGTGGGCAAAGAACGGCGAGTACTCCGGTACCGCGGGAAGATCCGCACGACTTGAGGGTATCCAGATCGTCCTTGTGCCTAAGGGCTCGGTTCCTCCGGGCGCGACGTACCAAGGCATCACAGCCGTTGATTCCAGAGCGTTCGTACAAGGATTCTGAGTCAGATTTACAGTTATCTTATAGGGAGCCGGCTTCGTGCCGGCTCTCTTTTTGCTGCCCGCTCAAAAGTCAAAAAATCAAAAAAATGGTACAATTGGGTGATAGTTAATAAGGTCCCGTTCCCATACAATCGAAATATATCTATTAATAGGCTCCACAAGGCTGGAAGCATTCAGTTTTTAAATACAGATCAAGGGAGGAAAACGAGATGTTGAAAGGAAAGAAGATCGCAAGCAGCCTTACTAGTGCTGCAGTCACGACAGCAGTCCTTCTCGGTGCCGTCATGCCGGGCGTTGTCCTTGCAGATGAGGTCACGGTCCTGAATGAAGGATTCGAAGGGGCAGATCTGGTAAAGAGCGGTTGGGGTTATGAATACTATACGGAAGGTTTTGACTGGCCCTGGGGAATCTGCAATAGTGAAGAGCTCAGTGAGCATAGTGATGGGACAATTCCGAATGCATGCAGCGGTGAACAGTCCGCATTCATTGAATATTGTGACGCCTACAAATCTAGCCGTTCAATTATGTATACTCCTACGCTGGATCTCAGTTCTTACACAACTGTATCCATAAGTTTCTCCTATATTATCCCTCAATGGTCGGGGCAGAATGAATGCCTTTCGTTGTGGTATCGCATCGGTGACTCCGAATGGACACCGGTCACTTCATTTACCGACGGTGATGATATACATGAAGAATGGACATCAAGCGGAAAGATCACTCTTCCTGACGATGTGCTCGTGGAGGATGTTGAGATCGGATTCTGTGCACTTGAAGGTGACGGTTATGGCATAGCGATCGATGATGTTGTCATCAAAGGCGAGTATGAGCCCGAACCGGAACCGATACCGGATCCCGTAATCACAAGCGGCATAGCTCATGTACAGGACAAGGGAAATGTAACATCTTATGCTGATGACGGTTTCCTTACACTCGGCACGACCGGTGAGGGCAAGAGACTCGAAGCCATAACGATCAACTTCAGCAATCCTACACCTTATTCCGGAACTCTTGAGTACAGAGTACATGTTCAAGATATCGGCTGGATGCCTTGGGTTCAGGCAGGTACGGCTGCAGGTACAAGCGGAAAGGCCAAGAGGATCGAAGCAATCGAGATCCGTCTGACCGGTGAACTGGCAGAATACTACTCGGTCGAGTATATCGTTCACATCCAGGATTACGGCTACGCGCAGGGCTGGGTAAAGGACGGCGCACTTGCCGGCACTACAGGTGAATCCAAGCGTATCGAAGAACTAACTGTCTGGATCGCACCGATAGGTACGGATGATTATTCTTACGTTAAGTACAGAGTTCACGTACAGGATTACGGATGGGAAAAAGAATATGCATACGACGGTGAGATGAGCGGCACTTCCGGTGAGTCCAAGAGACTCGAGGGTATCGAGATCTGCCTTGAAGGTCTTGAGTACTCCGGCGGCATTAAATACAAGACACACGTGCAGGACTACGGTTGGGAGAGTTCATGGTCTTATAACGGCGAGATGAGCGGTACCCAGGGCGAGGCTAAGAGACTTGAAGGTATCTGCATCGAACTCTACGGCGAAATTGCCAATTACTATGACGTCTATTACAGGGTACATGCGCAGGATATCGGCTGGCTGTCATGGGCATGCAACGGTGACCCGGCCGGAACAGCAGGCAGATCCGCAAGACTTGAAGGCATACAGATCGTCCTCGTACCCAAGGGAGATCCGGTTCCCGGCCAGACCTATATGGGTATAACTTCTATCAGCCCGTATTGCTTTGTTGAAGGTTTCGGAGATGCCGTAGGATAAGAAGTCTCGGTTGATCCAACAGGTATTTAAACTATTAGAGCCCTTGAGATCTTGTTCTCAAGGGCTCTTTTCAACCAAAGCTTTAATGCAGTATAGCCTTGAGTTTCTCGTCGGTCGCAAGAAGCTCCTTGGCGAGCTGCCTGTATTGTTCCTCGTGCAGATAAGTGTGGCGGTGCGGCTTCATTGAAGGCGCCATGTCTATCGCCTTGCTGTAGTCTTCTGCCTTGAGATCCAGGGTAGCGCAGTAGTCCCAGAAGCCAGTCTTGGTAAAGATGTTGTCGACACGCTGCCAGCGGTGGTCAGTGATCTTGCACATGATGTATGTTCCGATGCCGACTTGTACGCCGTGGAGCTGCGGGCGCTCGAGGAACGAGTCCAACGCATGGGATATCATGTGCTCGCTGCCGCTTGTGGGCGCGCTGGAACCCGCGATCTCATTTGCAACGCCGCTCATCGCGAGGGAATCAAGCAGTTCCTTGAGGAAAAGAGCTTCCTCTATGGACTCAAAGGGTGTGCGTACAAAGGAATTTACCGCTTTCTTGGCTATCATGAACGCGAAATCATTGACCTCGCCGTAACCCAGGTCCTCCTCATGCTGCCAGTCGTAAGTTGAAGAGATCTTCGCGACCATATCGCCGACACCCGAGTACAGGAATCTTACCGGTGCACTCTTGATGACATCCGTGTCCACGAGGATGCCGTATGCCATCTTGGCTGGGACGGACTTCCTGTGACCGTTGACCGTAAGCGAAGCGGAAGAACTCGAGAAACCGTCAGAGGACGAACTCGTCGGAATGCTTATGAAAGGTATCCTGAGGATATAGCCAATGTACTTGGCCGCATCTATTACCTTGCCGCCGCCCATGCCGATGACTGCCTGCGTCTTGTTGGGCAGTTCGAACGCGAGATCCGTGATGTCGTTAAAGTCGACCGTGTCCATCTCCTGATGGTGCAGGATGGTAACGCCTGCATTCTCACAAGACTCAAAAACAGTCTTCCCGAACATATCCGTAAGGCCGTTGCCGAGCAGAAGCACTACTTGCAGGATGCCGTTTTCTGCCAGGTAGTCTCCGATGTGCGCCGTTACGCCGGGCTCTATCTTAAGTATCGAAGGGATCGAGATCTCGTCTTTTGCCATGGTTAATACCTCTCTTTCAGCTTTAGCCTATTACTTCGGGGATGACCTTGATAAGCTCGTCAAAACTCATTATAAACGGTACTTCGGTATTGATCTCGCCGAAACCGTACTTTGCATGTATGAAGGGAAGACCTGCTTTATAAGTGGCGTCGTAGTCGCTCTGAATATCACCGACGTAGCATGCTGCGGTAAGATTATTCCTCTCTGCTATAAGTCTGATGTTCTCATCTTTTTGGAGGAAGTTGTTGCCGTAGCACTCGATGTCCTCGACGGGGTCTTCGGGGTGACCGTACGGAACACCGTAGTAGCCAAGGAAAGATTCGATGTAGCCTGCCTGGCAGTTGCTGACGATATAGATGTGATAACCCATCTCCTTAAGCTTTGCCCAAGTCTCAAAGACATTCTCGTACAGCAGTCCGCCGTGCTCTCTTAAGTACTCGTTCTCATAGTTCTCGCAAGCGGAGCGCAGCGCATCTCTCTCGGGTCCTTTGTTAGTATAGGTGAACAGTGTGTCTGCGATGACATCCATGGGCTTTCCCATAACGCTCTTAATATCATCTGCCGTAATTACCTTGTCTGTGTATCCTGCTTCGCGGACCTTGACTGTCCAGGCTTCTGCGACGTTCGCGGAAGAATCCCAGACCGTGCCGTCCATATCGAAAATAATGCCTTTTTTGTCCTGCATAGTATCTCCTTTGAGGTGATCGTTAAGAGTTATTATACCAATTCCATCCGGTGCATCTTTACGGCAAATATGAAGGAAGACAATAACGGGGATCGTCATTATCCTGCCCGTACAAACTTGACTGGAGGCTCATTCTACTTTAATATTCTTTCGTTTATGGAATGAAGGAGATAGGGGATGCCGCCGCTTAAGATTTTCGCGATAGTGCTGTTTATTCTGATGTATGTGCTTATGGTATTTCTGCCTAAGTACAGACCTGTCGTGGCAATTACGGCCGCAGTCATATATGTTGCTGCGGGCGTGCTCCCGATAACAAAGGTGTTTGTTTCGATAGACTGGAATGTTCTGATGATGCTTTTCGGAACGATGGTCATAGTCGACTACTTCATTGAATCCAAGATGCCGAACAAGATAGCGGAGTGGCTCCTCAGGCTCGCGCCGAACGTGCTGTGGGTCACGGTGCTCATGTCGGCTTTCGCCGGAATCATCTCCGCATTCATCGATAACGTTGCGACAGTGCTAATGGTTGCACCCGTAGGCCTTGCCATCTGCAAGAAACTCAAGATCTCGCCGGTCACCATGATCCTTTGCATCGCGGTGTCTTCGAACCTGCAGGGTGCTGCGACGCTCGTCGGAGATACGACTTCGATCATGCTCGGCGGCGCTGCCAACATGAATTTTAACGATTTCTTCTGGATGCTCGGAAGACCGGGCATGTTCTTTGCTACCGAGATCGGCGCGCTGCTGACGATCCCGATCATCATGTTCATGTTCCGCAAGGACAAGGAGCCCGTTAACAGCGACGAGCACACCAAGGTTACTGACTATGTGCCCACGATCACGATGCTCGGACATGTCGTGCTTCTCATCATCGCATCTTTCATCCCGGATACGCCTTCAGTCACGAACGGCGTCATCTGTATGGTCTGCGGCATAATCACTATTGTTTGGGAACTCATCCTCTCCAAGTCCAAGGAGAGCATGATCCACGCGCTCAAGGCAATGGACTATGCCACGATGTTCCTGCTCACGGGTCTGTTCGTGGTCATCGCAGCCATTACTGAGATCGGCCTGGTACAGGACCTCGCTGACTTTATCGCAACTGCAGGCGGCAATAACATGTTCCTGCTGTTTACCATCATCGTCTGGGGCTCTGTGGCAATCTCCGCTTTCATCGACAATATCCCGTATGTTGCGACGATGCTCCCGATCCTGGCGACGGTTGCCACAAACATGCAGGTCGAGCCTTACTTCCTGTTCTTCGGACTTCTGGTCGGCGCCACGCTCGGAGGCAACATTACTCCGATCGGCGCATCTGCCAACATCGCAGGCGTCGGAATGCTCCGTAAGGAAGGCTATGAGGTCAAGTTCAGGGATTTCTTCAAGATCGGCATCCCGTTCACGCTTGCTGCGGTCCTCGGAGGCTACCTCTTCGTCTGGATCTTCTGGCATCCGTAACATCTCATAAGTACACATAAATACTTTAAGCACCGGCAATTTTGTAGTATGATTAGCAAATTGTTCTATTTATATTTTTAATTAGGAGAAATTATCTATGAAGGAACTGATGCTGGGAAACAAAGCCGTCGCAAGAGGGCTTTACGAAGCGGGTGTCTGCGTAGCAAGCTCATACCCGGGAACTCCTAGTACCGAGACGACCGAAGAGGCCGCAAAGTACGACGAGATCTACTGCGAATGGGCACCTAACGAGAAGGTTGCCATGGAGACCGCATACGGTGCGAGCAGGGCAGGCAAGAGATCTTACTGCGCAATGAAGCACGTAGGACTTAACGTTGCCGCTGACCCTCTCTTTACGATCAGCTATACAGGCGTTAACGCCGGCATGGTTATTCTCGTTGCAGATGACCCAGGAATGCACTCTTCTCAGAACGAGCAGGACTCCAGGCACTATGCCATCGCGGCGAAAATGCCCATGCTCGAGCCCTCTGACTCTCAGGAAGCAAAGGATTTCATCAAGGCTGCTTACGATATGTCCGAGCAGTTCGATGTTCCCGTCCTTTTCAAGATGTGCACCAGAGTCGCTCACTCCCAGTCCATCGTCGAACTCGGCGAGAGAACAGAGGTTCCCGTTAAGGAATATGTAAAGGATGCAGGCAAGTACGTAATGGTACCTGCAAATGCCAAGAAGCGTCACCCGATCGTAGAAGAGCGCACGCTCAAGCTCATCGAACTGGCTGAGACTTCAGATCTGAACCGCATTGAAGACGGATCAGATAAGTCGATCGGCATCATCACATCATCGACTTCATATCAGTATGTTAAGGAAGTCTTCGGCGATAAGCACCCCGTACTCAAGATCGGTCTTATCAACCCGCTTCCGATCAAGAAGATCCAGGACTTCGCAGCTTCCGTAGACAAGCTCGTAGTCGTTGAAGAACTCGATCCCATCATCGAGAACCACTGCAAGGCTCTGGGCCTCGAGGTAACAGGCAAGGACGTTCTGCCTCTCATCGACGAGTTATCACAGGGCCTCATCGCTAAGGCACTCGGTGAGCCTGAGGCACCTTCCTGCAAGAAGATCGACGGACTTCCCGGAAGACCGCCGGCAATGTGCGCAGGCTGTCCTCACAGAGGCATGTTCTATGTTCTGTCCAAGAACAAGATCACTGTCCTTGGCGATATCGGATGCTACACGCTTGGTGCTACGCCTCCGCTCTGTGCTATAGATACGACAGAGTGCATGGGCGCTTCGATAAGCTCACTCCACGGCTTCAACAAGGCACGCGGTGCAGAGGCTGAGAAGAATACAGTTGCAGTCATCGGCGATTCGACATTCATGCATTCGGGCATGACAGGTCTTGCCAACATCGCATACAACCAGACCAATTCCACTGTCATCATCCTCGATAACTCCATCACGGGTATGACAGGTCACCAGCAGAATCCTACGACAGGCTTCAACCTCCGCGGCGACCCGGCAGGCAAGATCGACCTCGAAGCTCTCGTACGCTCAATGGGCATTAACAGAGTAAGAGTAGTTGATCCTTACAACCTCGCTGAAGCAGAGCAGGCAGTCAAGGAAGAACTCGCTGCAGAAGAGCCTTCGGTCATCATCTCCAGAAGACCTTGCGCGCTCCTTAAGTCAGTAAAGCGTCAGCCTGCCATCAAGGTCAACCCCGACAAGTGCAAGTCCTGCAAGGCGTGCATGAAGCTCGGCTGTCCCGCGATCTCCTTCAAGGAGGGACATGCCAAGGTCGATGCTACGCAGTGCTTCGGCTGCAAGGTCTGCAGCGAGCTTTGTAAGTTCGGTGCTTTCGAGACAATGGAAGGAGAGGCGATCACATGGTAACAAGCATTATGATAGTCGGCGTAGGCGGACAGGGTTCGCTCCTCGCCAGCAAGATATTAGGTAAGGTAGCTATGGACAAGGGTTATGACGTTAAGGTCTCCGAGGTCCACGGCATGAGCCAGAGAGGCGGAAGCGTCGTAACATACGTAAGGTTCGGCGACAAGGTCAATTCCCCCATTATTGACAAGGGCGGCGCTGATTACATCATCTCTTTCGAGCTCCTCGAGGCTGCAAGATACGTTGAGTTCCTGAAGCCGGGCGGACAGATCGTAACCAATTCCCAGCAGATCGATCCTATGCCTGTTATCGCAGGTACCGCTGAGTATCCTTCAGGTCTCATCGAGAAGATGGAAGAAGCAGGTGCGAAGGTAGATGCCATAGATGCTCTCTCTCTTGCAGAGGAGGCAGGTTCTTCCAAGGCTTCCAACATCGTCCTGATGGGCAGGTTCTCTAAGTATGTTGACGGCATCAGCAAGGAAGAGTGGATCAAGGTAATCGAGAATACGGTTCCCGCCAAGTTCCTTGAGATGAACAAGAAGGCCTTCGAGCTCGGAGTAAACGCATAATGCCGGATATCGAGAAAGTAAGAGAATTCTTCAAGGGCG
>JAEEGL017411879.1_pt1 | contig 28617 bp, 17 predicted proteins | sample 9134231 | NCBI WGS metagenome assembly JAEEGL01 (sample SAMN16246548, study PRJNA631951) | gut metagenome | biome: gut microbiome; feature: rumen; material: fiber-attached | host: Bos | place: Iran: Karaj | collected 2018-10 | reverse complement strand
TTGAGCCACGGGAACCCACCCTTTTCCCCGACTTTTTCAATTAGGGGGGGCTTACTTTTTAGAAAAAACATCCGCAACGCCTGTTTATCGGCATTGCGGACGGGTCATTTATCGCTTTTTAAGTTTTAGCGGACACCAATAATTGTTTTCAAGCAAGGATTCGACAATATCCTCCAATCCAGGGTACAAGAGCAGAATATCTTGATGATTATGCATTTTCTGCATGTTGATAAAATCTTGAGAACCAATGTAACTCTCATCATCTTGATTGAGTTCCACCATGCCGTGTAAAAACATGGACACAGTGGGAGGTAAAAATGGGATTTTAGTTATAGGCATATCAGATACAATAACTGTTGTGCTCATTGAGCGACTGGTTGCCACGTTAAAGCGCCTCTCATTAAGAGCAAATCCTGGGAAACGTCCAGGTATATAGAAAATGGCATAATCAACCGTCATACCTTGAATTCTGTCAACGGTCTCAACAGTAATATCTTTAATCTTTGTATCGGGAAGAATGTGTTTCTGCAGTTGTTGTGCTGACTTAATAAATGGAGTAACTACCGCAACAGAATACTTGGGATAATTGTACTCAATTTGTCTCAGTATGTCATCGATGATGCGAATAGCCGAATCCGTTAATATGCCATTTCTTGTATCATGCGTATAATAGTATAGAACACCGCCTTCTAGTGGGAAAAATTGAGAATCGCACTTCGAGAAATCAACTCTTTCTTTCTGGACCGACCTAAAATTATTTCGATAAAAAGCACTCGTTAGTCGTGCACTTGCTGGTGTTAAGCGGAAAGTGGTTGTGATTTTAAAGGATTTGACATCTGTTCCTAAAACAAATGACCTGAGTCCTTCAACTTGAGGCGTGATATTCCAACTTTTATATATGCTTTTAGTCTCCTTTTTAACAATGGGCGATAACTGCATCGGGTCACCAACAATCAAACAATGCTTCCCCAGTTGTTTAAATGCTAATATTGTAGCCAAAAACGCCTGAGAAGCCTCTTCTATTACCACCAGGTCAAATGACGGTAGCATATCTTTAGTTACGTCTTTAGCACTATAGGCAAACGAGAGGACATAATTGGAACAGCACAGTAACTCCCCTCTGGGTACGGAAAACACATTATCAAACAATTTAACACCTGGAACTAACTTTTGTTCATCGGCTGTTAAATTTGATTTTGTGATTCTGCCTTGTTCACGTATCTTTGTGAGGGGTTTTTGCTTAATTAATTCTATAATACCCTTGTTGGCCATGGTTGTTGCACAAACTGTTTTGCCTTGGTTTAAATAAGTGCTGATGATTTGTGCAATTGTATAACTCTTACCAGAGCCCGGGGGACCTTGAACGACGCAGCAGTTCTCCGCTTCTAAAAAACGCATTATCCGTTCTGCGATGGCGCCCTCGTTATTTGGGTCGTAGGACAGTTCTTCTGGGCGCCACTCATCGTAATCCATCTTAGGCTCTACCGTTTGTTCAGGTATACTGCCGAAATTATCTAAGAAGTTTATGAGATTCCTTAAATAATCAAGAGGAGGTAGTGGAGAAAACACCAGCACACGTAAGTGATTACCTTTTTCACATTGTTTTCTGAACAAGTTGAAAAGATAAGAATTCAGTCTTGTGCAGCCAATATAATCATTGTATGTGTCATCTCTTTTTAGATAATACAACGGCAGTAAGTCAGAATAATCAGAGTGAAAATCACCATGATTGAGGAAATCTATAAACGGACATGTCCATTCGTCAATATTCTTTCCAAATGCATTAAATGCAGACGTTTTAACCGCTACAACTGACACCGGCACCTTTAATCTTGGTACTTGATTTTTGGGAAATCGAATTACCACATGGGCACGCTTCAGGTCAACGTGGTCAACGTAACCCATATACACCGTCTCACTCTGAATGAGTTGGCGTATAGGGCTTTTCATCATCGCCTTAACCTCATCTTCAGACTCTTTGATTTGGTCTTTGAAGAAGTTCTGAAAATCTTGAATTCGTTTACTCATAATCTTCTTCATTTTCTTCTTTTGGTAAGTTAATAGGATTAAAGAGTGCGTCATACCTTCCGTTTCGAACTCTTATCAGCGTATATGCCGTGCCCGCAACGCCTTCTAGTGCACCGGTATACAATTCTCTAATGACATCCACTTTTTCTTTGCCAATCAATTTAATGATTATGGAATCTTCATCAATCCATTTGAGGATGTCTTCAGCACTTTCGAACTTCATGAAGTCATCTGATTTATTGTCTACATAAGCATAAACAATAGTGTTTCCGTCTTCGACAAGATTCCAAATCTGAGGTGAGATGTACATAATACCTCCAAGTGCACTGCATGGATAGACATATTTACCACTTGGAAGAAGATAACGCCTTTTCTTGTCTGTTATAAAATCGCGTTTATTATCCTTCGTTCCATCAGTCATATACTGTTCATTAATGAGTTTGTGGTACAAACGCAATCTTATCAGATAGTGCTGTGTTACAATTTCTTCAGGAGTCAATGCGTCCTCAAAGAGGTCGTTGATTTCAGCGATTTCGCCTTCATCAGGGTCCCTTGAATCGAGAGTCCTGATTGTGCCTTTGTATTGACGCTTTTCAATGAATTCTTGGGCTGACTCTTCGTCAAATTCAGGCTCACCCAAACTACTTCTACCTTTTCCTGGTGAGGATGGACGACGTGTACTACCGCTAGACATCGGTCTCCTGGGCCCAGGAGTAGGACTCGACCCATCTACTTGTAAATCTACATCACCGATGGAATCATCTACTATTTCTTCTGGTTCAACCTGCTCGGGCAGATTCTCAAACTTTTCCTCTGGTTCCTCTGAGGGCTGCGCATTAGAATCACTGGCAGGCTTAGTTGGGGGGGCTTGCTGCTGGCGCTCATCTGCAAACGAGGGCTTTTCTCCGCTTGCAGGTTTGGCTTCTTCTATATGGCGGGGTTCATCAGGTTCCATATCCAGATGTGAAGAAGCTGATAGATGACTCGTATCACTAGGCTCTAATGAAACCGTTGTTTCAGACTCTGCTGAGGAATCTTGTACGGCAGTCGATGTGATCTCTACCTCTTGTTCCGCTTCCCCAGTTTGACTATCATCATTACCAATGTCTATTGTAGTGAACTTTTGACGAACGATGCCACCGGTCTCTTCTTCCTCTACCTTATTGCCGCGCAATTCACCAGCAGCCGGAGGATAGAGGCGAACCAGTTCTTCTTTAAATGCCTCATCAAGCATTAATTCATTACGTTCTTTCACATACTGATATGCCCTTTTAGAGTTATCCATAATCTTGAGTCTGATAACGTCTTCTTTTAGCTTAAAAGCCCCAAGATATGTTCGGAATGCACTCACATAGTCTTGATAGACAAGTTTATCATCTAACGAATTCACAAAATAGAATTCAGTGGAATCTTTGGGATAGTAGAAATTATCAAGCGTGGTACTGATTTCTTTATCTTTATCATACTTGATGAGGATTGACTCACACTTATAGAGTTTTAATTTCTCCAACTTCTCACAATACTGTTTGTACTGTTCTTGCCATTTTTGCTCATCAGATACACCGGCGATTACAAGAGCAAATAGACGCAATTCGTTATTGCGTTCAGTATACAGAACGCTAGATTGTGCTTCTGTCTTTAAATCAGTATCGTTGCCATTTATGATGGTAATGCCCAAAATCTGACAGGCCGTATTAAATTTATCCTGTGTGGCTGGTAGCTGTTTCTTATTGATGATTCTTGGATTAGAGCCAAATAATGCGTCCAATGTAGTATTGTTGTATTCCAGAGCATACAGTTGCTTAATTTGGACATCATTATTGTTGTTATTGCGCCAACATGTCGTCTCAGCATCTCGATACTTTTTGATTTTTGCATCATATTCTGTTTTATATGACGCGATCATCCATTCCAGTAAAGTACATCTGCGTTCATTGACGATGTTGAGATTGGCAGTAGTGGCATAAAGGGCATCCAGGAAATCCAATGTTGACTTGAACGGTAGTTTCTTAAAAATAACGGTACCGTCGGACAATATGATATCCGGAAGACTCTTTAAAGGGAACTTGTCCTCGGGTTCTTCAATGTTGTTTATGAACTTCTCAACTTCATCACCGTAGTATAACTCACTAGGCTTGCAAACTTTGTTTTTAGTGGGTATGCATGCAAGGTTATTAAGTAAGTTTTCATCAACAATGAGCCTTTTAATCGTAGTAGAATTATTCCCAGGGAGGTATACTTGCCAGAAGTAGAGTGCACACTCTCGATTGGAAAGCAGGCAAACATCTTCCTTTCGGAAATTATAATGGACATGAAGGTCGGTGAATAGCCTGTTTATCTTTTCTGAGCACTTTTCAACATAACTGTCGCTCACGTAGGCTAACGAATTAATACCGCACTTCTCGAAATCAAAGTAGGGCTGATAAGCGGAGCCACTTGTCAGCATGTTGCCCGCACAGAATTGGCCTTCCCTATTGAGAATTAAGATTTTCTCGATATTATTCAAATCACCATAACCACTGTTCGCTTGGCCCTTCAAAGCCGCCAGTTCGTTAATAAACTGATAATGAATGCTGCGTATGGATTCTATATCAGTACTCTGTATGAACAAGTAATGGTCAATCTTCTTCTGACGCCATTGTTGCAACGTGGAAATGGGTGCAATTTTGCCGTCAGCGAGTATATCTCTGAGAAGTCGTCCCACCTTAGTATTGCCATCAATCTTGATGATATTTGGCAGTTTGATGAACGAGAACGGCTCTTTATCTTCACATGTGATATAAGTCGTTTCAAGAATGGAACGGAAGGTATCGTCTGAGGTTTTAACCTTCAGGCTTTTTAGTTTAGCGATTAGCGTAGTGTTTTGGCCGTTGTAATAGTCATCTAGACTATCTCTATTATCGGCTATTAGAGTTGGGAGACCCTCGTCATCCATGGTGCCCAGGATAGGCATAACCGTTTTGACTAATATGTCAACCATTTCATATTTAATGCCTGCAGATATCCAGAACTCCTTCCAAGCGTTTAAGTCATCGCCCTCCTTGATGTACTCAGGACTGATGAATAGGGCATTCGAATTATAATTTGTAATTAGTTTCTCGATCTTCGTTTCTTGCAGGTAATCGTCGGCCATATAAATCAAGTCCGACGTGGTGCCCATTTTACTATTCTTCAGCAGCACATTCAAGCCTCCCACAGTAGCCAATTGTTTGTTGGCCTTATTCTCCATAGCCCAACGCCAGAACTTTAAATTCTTTTCTTTGTTTTGAATTGTTGTATTGAAGACTGTGATATTGTTCTTGAGCCAAGTGAAGAAATGTGGCGCGGTAAATTTTGTGTTGTTGAGATTCGTTTCCCAATAGTCTGTATTATTACCTGTCTGATAATCGGGGTCAATAATATCCAAATTAGATGCACCAACAAGGCCGCTCGCGAAGAGTTCGTTGGCTTTTTCACTTAGGATATTATGGCCGCTTGATTTTTCTGCAGGAATCTTTTGGTCATATAGGTAGACTTTAGCCCCCTGCATCTTTTTCTGTTGGTCAACTGACAATTTGCTCTTATTGCCAATAATAAAGTTATGGAACGCAATACTCGTACCTTTGTCTTTGATATTCGCATTAATGGTAACTAGATTCTCAACGATTACGTCATCGTAGAACGTACTGAACTCGAAGATTTTAACTCCTATTTTTTTGAGAGTCTTTGAATCTCCGTAGTCTGCTTTACAAATAGTTACAACATTCTTCGGGAACCATGATTTTTGGGTTATTGATAACAACTCGCTATCATAGCAATACAGATTATTACCATTTGCTGCAACGCAGGCATTATCATTAGTCCTAACAAATAAGCCTTCAAAAAGACTACTGCTTTCTTTCTCAAATAACTGGAAGTTGGCGTCAAGATATTTTACAAAATCAATGTTTTTCTTGCCATCAGTATCATTATCAGCATTAGTATTCACAAATATACCACCTAGATGCGCCTTAACAACCTCGGTAAAGAAAGACTGTTCTGTTATATCATGAATGCCAAATGAGGCTCCAATAAAGTTTTTCAATTCAGTTGAGTTACCTTGGCCTTCTAAATATTTGGGGTCAAGTTCATACATCCAGTCATTGCTGAGCCATGTCTTGATTGAGAGCGAGTCGTAAGTCTTCGATGCGAAATAAATATGACTTAAACTGCCTAATTGCCAAGACGCCCCGGCATTGATATTATTGACATGAAGGGCATAGTCCCATAACGAGTGATTACCGTACAAACTCTTATTTTCAAAGCAGTAGGCAATAAATGCTTTGCTCGTCTCAAGGTCTTCTCCAATAGCCGCCGAGATGGTGTTGTGATAGTCTTTTTCCTGATTATGCAAAACAAAGTTTGTGGCAATAAACTCATGAGAGAACGTCACAACGTCAAAGTTGTCTGTGAAATACTTTTGGGTTACTTGTTCGTAGTCCGGTGATAAGAACTCAGTTTTTATTCCGAACAGCCATTTGGCATCACAGACTGAATGGCCATCTTGAGCCGTTGAGTCAAAGAATACTTTATCGTAGTCTTTGAACTCATTTGCCGCTTGCCCTTTGTCATTAATGAATGGCAATGACAGATATTGTTTTTTGAATGCGACTTTCTCTGCGAGAAACTTGAAGAAGTGAATGGATGTGTCTTTATCTTTTAGCCTCTTTTTTGTATCAGCAATATTTTCTGCCGACAACATGAGATTATTGACAATATAAGCACAATCAAATGCATTAAATTGGTTGGCTATTGCCTTGTCCCATTTCTCATTATCTTTAAAATGACGTCGTGTTGCCAGTGACAGGCAGGGCAGATATTCGTTGAAGTTCTTGAGGTCATCACGATAGGCATCAACATCATAGTACAAATTCTTCCCATAACGAAGTTCTTTTGACCCCTCTTTAATGAAGATTTCTTTCTGAGCAAATTCAGTCAATTTACCTTTCGTCAACAGGAAATCAAGAAAACGGTCATTATTATCCTGAACACTCAGCCATTCTTGGAATTCGGGCTTGGAACACAATTCCTTGAGATCTTCAAATCCCCAAATGTTGTCTTTGCAATTCAATTCTTTTAAATACCGTTTCAGGAATGCCGTGAAGTCTTTATCATCTCGAAGTATTTTGAGAGGTAAGGAATAATTTTTGCCGGTTATCCTGATGAAATCCTCGTCAGTCATGATACCAGAAGCCGTCAATCCGGTTTCGTCCAGAATGATATCGGCGACCTTCGCATATTTGTCAGGTGCTACTGGAATGAGTTCGTCAGTACGGATTTTTGCATCAAATCCCGCCTTAAAGCGCTCAATAAGTTCCTTGTATTTGCCATGCTCTTTTACATTTGTTGTGAAATCTGGAATGAGGCTGAATATTGATGTGTATTTGTACTTCTTCAAATCACAAAGGAGCTTGATCCATTCAAAGAACTTTTGTCCCGCTATCTCCGAAATTTCCGCATTGAAGTTGATTTTATGGTCAGTAAATTCAATCTCCACATTGTCTCGGGCACCGTTTGGAATCATATCAGTGTTCATGAGGAACTTGAAGCCCCATGTGGCCTGAGTTGGCAGATAACAGTAAAGCAACGAGTTGCTCACTTCCTTCAGTTCTGAACCCTCAACAGCGCATGCAAATGAAACCTTGGTCTTCGTGAAGTCATAATACTTAGTTGGAATCTTCAACGCACCTGTTTTTTCCTGATTATCAATATCCTCATTGATAGTCTCGGTTATTCTTTCGTCTACAGGCTCTTGAAAATGATTAACCTGCCAATGTTCATTATCTGTGCGGCATTCAATGGGTTCGGCATACGGTTCAAGATAGATCTTTACTGATGAGAGGTTTGGAATAAACAATATGACACGTTCATTCTTGAACACCTCTTGAAACATCTTTCTATAACTTTGACCGGGGCCTCGAAGTGTCTCCTTGGACTTTGGACGAAGAGAGAATTTTACCCTAAATTTATCATCAGCAGTAGTAAATACATATCTCTCCGCTGGTGTCAACTCTTTAAACTCTGTCCAGAACGGGGTTATCTGCCACATCGGGTTAACCTTTCTTCTGGTCTTGACTTCATCAAATGAAAACGAGTATTTTCCAGTCTGGAGGTATACATAATTATTGGACAAAAAAACCGTCTTAAAACCGATACCTTTGTATCCGATAGTGTCTTTGTTGTCTGACTTCTCCTTATCATTGATGTTACAGATGGCAGCCACATTGCGCTCATTGAATTCAGCGCCCGAATGCATGAACAAGAGTGATTCGTTGGTAATATGGAATTCCACATCAACCTTTTCTTTATTGCCGTTGGAGTCCTCTACAGGATAGTCATTAGCATTCTGAAGGAGTTCATAGATAAAAATTTCCTTGCCGCTTGCCGTTAATTGGTTCCTCAAAGTGTCCAGCATGCTGTCAATCTTTTGGGCAGAATCGGCATCGGCTTTATTGTTATTTTTGTTCAAGATATCAACTAGACCACGTGGAGTTAACTTTTCAAATGGCTTGCTAATATCAACTGCGAACAGGTAAGTGAAATTGTCTCTTATTTCTTTTAGAATCCAGGAGAATTTATAATATGCACCATCCTCAAAGGTAAGTCCCTTTGGGTCAAACAGCAGTGGCGGCAGTTGTCTTTTGTTTTGGAGGGTGAGTTTTGAGAAGTTTGAGCGTCGGATATCTTTAATAGTATAACTGTCATTCTTGTTCCTGAAGAACTGCCCAATAAAGAATTTATCCTGTAACCTCAGATTGTCCATTTCTTCTGCTTCAGTTTTCCCTCCAACAGATTTCACGTCTTTAATTTTGACGCTCATGATTTTGTAGACTGTCAACCGGTATTGATGTAATTCTCCACGGAACTTGTTCAAGTTCAATGAACATTTAAATTCACATAAACCTATTTTCGCAAAAGCACTCACACTATTAGGAACATATAAGAAAGAAGGACAGAGGTTTGAGTTTTCTCCATTAATAGTTATGTTGGTCAGTTTGCCACAAAAATTATCTTGATTCTCCTTTGGTATATCTGTATCAAAGTAACCCATACAACGTGCATTCTGGAAGAAACTGGTAATTTCTTCATTGGTTGCGTTTCTTAGGTCTTGTTTGGTTTTAATCTCAGCCATAGTGTTATATATTGATTCTTTCCTATTTTATTTGTTGTTAAATCTTTGTTCGAAGTGAAACTAGGCTAGGCGGTAGTCGGTGATGTGGTCGCAGCGGGTGCAGCCAGCATATTGTCAATTTGCTGTTTTATGGTATTGGAATCATCGCACAATTGAATATCATATACCTCAATCTCATTTCCGCTATTGTCCAGCTTTGCAAGTTTATTTTCTTCCAATTTCCATCTAAAGGTACAATTCCTATACACAAACTCTATGTTTATCGGGCCGATAAACAGGCTGCTGGAATTGCTTAAATCTATCTTCTTATAGTCATCTTTCAAAGAAATAGCTTTATTATTGAGCAAACCAGTAAGGATATTGTCACGCCTTTGAGCTTCTAAAGCAATATAAAAAGATGGACTTCTCTTCGGATAGAGGAAATCTCCCTTAACATAAAATGAAGAAGCCCGATTGTGGTTAATGACATAATTCAAAAGCATTTTGTCTGACAAAAGCCGATGCCACCTTTCGGAGCCTCCGTTGCCTAATTTATAGCAAGCCCCCGAATCAAGCAATTCATGAACTACCAGGTACCAATCGTCATCAGTCAAAATAGTATTCAGAACACTAGACGATGGATAGAATACTTGTTTCTGTTTTTGCTCCCTTAAGCAGGCATTTGCTTGGTCAGAATCCATGTTGGAGATAAGATATGACAGCACCTTTACAAACTGTGTTTTATCGTCTTCGATAAAGAACTTTTTCGCATGATTCAATCTATCATCGAACTTGCTTTGATCTTCAGAGGCGTCAATCTCTTTGCACTCAAAAAGTGCCGAAATGTATCCGTCGAACAATGGATTATTTTCAGCATCCTTGATTCGCTGCTTCCAAGCATTCTCATCTTGTTTGATCAGTTTCGCCTTTTTGATCTCTTCTTTAATCGAACGTTCACTAAAACCATACAAATCACTAGTGTCGGTCTTCTGATCAAGGAAACTAATAATGTCTTTCGACTGGCTTGGGGCGTATACTTCACGACATAACCTCTCTACCCCTATCATTGCATTATGATAGGGATTATAGTCGTCTATTCTGGAATTGTGGCACAGGTTATAGACCACTCTTTCCCATTCCCTAAACTCGTCAGGAGTGCTAATAACCTGTGATGCGTTTGATTTCATCCTCAAAAAGCATAAGAGTCCGAAAAACATTACTCGATCGACGTAAGTTGGGGACTTGCTTTCCAAGATCTTTTTCAGCAAACTGTCTTTATTCTTCGTTTTTTGGCACATATCCGTTCCTTCATGATCTTCTGAGCCAACTTTATAAAAGAGGGCATCGGCACAATTGCGGAAATATTTGAAGAAATCAAAAGTAAAGAAGCCAGCCTTTTTCAATTGATAAACAAGGTTCAAGATATTATTCTTTCCGGCATATCTTTTAAGGCTTGAGAGGTCATTAATTGACTCTTCGGTAATTTCGGTATAATAAAATTTAAAAGTCTGATCATCGCGTGTAATAATGTAATACTGAATAATCAAGCCAAAGAATTTGAGATAGTAATCCTCCACATTTCCTACAATACCTTTGAGGAATTTAGGTTCCTTCATGTTTTTCATATCTTTCATCTCATCTTCATTTATCTTGTCTTTGTCAACAAAATAACTCCAGAAGACATTGATCCATACATTGTCAATGTCCGCCGTCCAGTTCTTGATGAAGTCGGCTTTATTATTCTCCTTCTCTCTTTTATTGTCCCCATCAAATCTGTCTGGCTTCATTGCCTGTAATTCGCCTTCCATCATTGACTTGAAGTTATCAAATTCAGACAGCTCTCGGCCACGTGAATTCATTTTCACATACAGCTCATTAGGTTTTGTGAGTTCGTCAAGAACCAAGATGTCAAAATAGATGGGCGGATTGGGACTTATTAGCGTTTTCCAAACGTCATCCCTTTTTGTTGAGTCTTTGATTGCTTTCTCATGTATTGCATCTAGAAAAACAAGCATGCCGCTCACCGTTGGGTCACTTGTCCACGAATCAATAAACCAATTCTCGTTCTTGATGATGTCCGACAACTTGATATGCAGATTGCGTTTCTGTTCAATCTTTTTCTTATCAGGGAGGGATGACGCATCAATTTTTTCTTCAAAGAAAGTTTTAACGTCATTTTCTTTGTCAAGAATGTCACTGGCAGAGTGATCAACAATCCTTCTGCAGAAGTCTTTGGCAAATTGTCGCACTTCATATACAAAGCGTGACTGGTCTCCTTTTTTAAAGATACCTATTTGATCTTCGGGACAGAAATACCAATGCAATAAAAACAAAATGCTGAGGCGTTGTTGCCCGTCTAAGGGGGAAAAACTGTCATCATCCAGAGCTCCATAGACAAATGTCATGGGCAACTCTTTATTAGATTCTAGTGCTTCAAAGATGGAATCGATGAAACCTATGCGTTTCTCGGTGCTCTTTTTGTCGGTACGTCCGAATGCAAAATCACGTTGAACCTCGGGAATAATGATGATTTTGTCGCAGATATCATCCGGTTGGAGGCTACTACTAATCAATTTGTAAAATGATTTTTCTATATTCGTTTTCATGATTTCATTGTTTTTATTGTTCCTCTGCTGCTACTGTAGAATCGGTTTTAAGCAATTTGCTGTTGTCTAAGCATGTTACTATTGCCCCAATATACGCATCTGCGTCATCTTGAGTCCATTGGTTTTTAAATTGTGACGTTTGTCCGTCGCTTTTAGTATAATATTTGAGAATCATATTGCGAGTGCAGATGGGGACAAATTTCATTGATTCATCTGCCTCAATGATTTTCATTCGTTTAGTTGGGAACAAGGCGTTGCCATAGCCTCTATTGGTTCCGGCATCAAGCAAGGTCAAGTTCCAAATTTTGTCAATCTTCTCTTCAGTGTCAAAGTCTTTCGCTTGGAATATCTCAATAACACTCTTATACAACGTATCAAAGTCTTTTAAGCTTTTTTTGATATCATTTTCCAGTACGGATTTATCGTAATCAATTTCTGATTTAATTTTAGGCCATCTAGAGTCATTTGAAGTGAGTTCGCTGGCATAGGTCAGCCATTGCAGACGGTCCTTGTTTTCAGTCAATGGGTTCTTAGTTTGAGGCGAAAGATGTTCGATATCCCATTTTTCGCCTTTAAACTTATCGAAGCTAAAACGATAATTGGCATTGTTGCATGTGATGAGGTTGAACAGTAAAATCACTTTACGGACCTTGTCTGAGTCTTCCTTGTAAGTAAGTCCTTCCAATTGGTTCTTTGTCAATTCAAGATCATCTTTAATCATGTTTTTTAATTCAGAGACTTGTTCATACTTTTGCTTGTCTCTTATTTTATCGAAAATATCATTTAATGATTTGCTATTATGAATCAGATATCCAATGAGATGACACATTGTCAAGTCATTATACCATGATAGCAACATGTAGAAGACATCCCTCACCTTGTCCCACACATCATCAAAATCCGTTACCCCTTTCCAGAAGCCTGTATTTCCATCATACAAGTCTTGGAACTTTCGGTAAGAAAAGTCTTTGTCGGCCTCCTTGGGTTTATTTGTCAAGAAATCAAAGATGATGTCAATTCTTGTGGGCGGATCGTAGTCATCATTGGTCAGGAACTTCCAGAAGTTCTCATCTTGCAGTTTTTGCTCCATCAGGTTCCATTCGCTGAGCACTTCAAGCGCTGCGCTGATGCGATGTTTGTTGAGGGAGTCGCTTTTGCCGAATGATCTGTCAACATTCAATACAAACAATGCTTTGATAAGTTCAGAGCTAGTAAGTGAGATTCTGCCGTAATTCAGGCTATTGAACATGTCGATCAAATCTGTTGAACCTCCTGTGTCCAACTCGTACCAAATGAATTGAGCGACTTTATTACTCTGGTTATTTGCCGTTTTAGAGGGCACAAAAAGGATATCACGCAATTTTGACAAGGGATTGTCTTTTGCATATCGTTCTTTCCATGTATCTATAACACATTGAGTATTAAACATGTAAAAGCTGTCAATATTGGATTTTGCCTCGGTCTCATTGATTCTGCTTATATCCAGCCCTGGACGTGTTTCGTAATCAATTGTATATAATTGGCGATCAGGATAATCATCATTATTCAATCGATGGAGGATGAACCACAGCGTTGTCAAGCGCTGCTGACCATCAATCACTTCCCAACCCTCAACTGTTTGTCCGTCTTTTTCCCAAGTTCTGGGTTTCACCACTAACGGCTGAAGGCAATAAAGATTGTCATATTCTTCTCTTGCATACTTGGCAAGGTCTTCAAGCAAGTCCAGCACTTGCTTGCTTTCCCATCTGTAACCACGTTGATACGATGGAATATAAAAATGGTGTTTTCCGTCTAAAAGTTCGGCGACGGATTTTAACTCAAAGGTTGTCATGATAATTATCTTTTATTTGTTGTTGAAGATTTTTCGAAGAGGGATAAGGAGCAGCGCTCGTTATTATTTAAAACGAATAACAGAGTGAAAGACGAAAATGACCCTAAGTCTTCACATGGTTTACCGTCAACTATGTAGTGTATCAGCATCATTTAATATATTCTGTCTGTTATAGTCTTAAGTGAAGGTCACTGCAATGACTTGACCGCTCATGAAAAAATATTAATTTTGTAGCAAAATAAAATTTACTGGTTTAATGAAATGTATTGTTTCATTGAGCCGTCAGCCTCAATTTTGACATAAAGACTAGTATTACAATCCAGTGTACATTGAATCATTTTCATAGCCTCCTCCACTTCGTCAAAAACACGTTTTTGCTCATTCACCATTTCATTGATTGAATCACTTTTAATGATTGCAGATTCAGCTTCAAGTTCGAGGTATGTAATAACGTCGTGCTTTATTCTTTGGAACTGTTCAGCATACTCATCCCAAAAACTAAGAACTAATCTGTCAGAATAAATCTTTGCATCTTCCTCATTGCCCAAAGATAAAGCCACTTTTATTGAGATCGCAGCAGCAATAAAATATAGCACTTCGGCTTGCATCGCCATTTCAAGCATCTCAAAATACCTAGAGTCATTCAGTGCTTCTATCTTTTTTTCTGCTTCTTTTTTATCGCACCATTGAAAAGAGATATTAAGGTCTTTAATCGAGTTGAGTAAATTGCGATACTTCTCTCTGATTGTTTCCACGTGTCTTGAACTTTCAGAAATGATTTGTTTATCAGCAATGTCATATTTACTCTTTTGGTTGAGCTCAACAAAGCTATGATATGCAACTTTTAGTCTCGCACGGTCTTCACTTTCAAGAAAAGCCAGAATCTTATCTAATTTAGACTCTATTGCATCTAGACGCTCAGTGATAACTTGTTGATAATATTGGGAAGTAACTGCAGCCATGCACTGATATATCAAGAGTGGAGCCATATTTGAAAAGCTGGCCTCAGTGAATGATGCGTGTTTTGAGATGCTTCCATCATTAAAAACTAAGCCACGCATGGCATTGGGGTCACCTTTCACCCTTATTAAGTCAGTAAGTGGGACATCGCATCTGAGCAGGCCTTGAAAAGTCTCACCTGTAGCACCTGCTCTTATGGCTTCACCGCCGATGTTGGATAAAAAAGACGCCCATTCATTAGCTTCTTTAGTGCTAATTGATATTTCTTCATACTTTGAAGGGTCAAAGCTATCAGAATCAACTCTTGTTAGTTCGATCTTTCTATTAGCATTAATCGCTTCATCGATTAGGCGGTTAAAGCGTTCCATCTGGGATCTTGAAAATAATCTGTCAACTTCTTTTTGAAGATTCTTCTGAGCTGTTGATCTATAATAACGTCGGCCGCATTCTCCAAGAGCTACAACTCCGATTCCAACTCCAATATATACCAAAACTTTACCAGTCATAATTCTATATAATTAATTGTTAAACAATTTGTCAAGATGGGGCCAGGCATGGCGGTTGTCGGCAACGCAGTCGCAGCGGTTGTAGGGAGCTACGAAGGTTTGTTGCTGGCCACCGTAGAGTTCGCAGCAGGTAAGATCAATTGTAAGGCTGTTAGTGAGCGCATAACATCGGTAGCAAAGAACATGGCTATTCTTACCGGCATCGAGTCGAACTTCTTTGTCTTTAACCCACTTTCTGTATTCTATCGCTGAATTTACAATCATATTAACCCTCCTTCTTTAGAAATTTAGAAACATCATAATCAAGATTTTGGAACTTCAAGGACGTATCTATGATAAACGACATACACATCTCACAAGTATCTTTTGTCATGTATACAATATTCTCCATGTAGTCTTGTTGAGGGTATATGTCATATTTATCTTCTTCAGGCCAATAATGAAATTCTGGTGTAACTGCATTGAACAGCACATATCGATTGCAATCAACACCCATTAACATCAACTGCTGAATATGTCTAACATTGTTGATGGTTTTTGATGTTTTTTCAAACCATCTATTATGGCGACCAAAACTATTGTCAATTGCTGCTGCATTAACAAAACGCTCGTATGATTTATCGCATTCTTCACCTATCTCAAAGATATTCTTAAAGCGGTAAAACTTACTACTATTGTATTCTCTTAATAGGCAATCGAATGCCTTACTGCATTCAACGAGGCATTCATAGAATTTGTTTTTTTCCAAACACTTTTGCGCATCAACAAGGAACGAATGAGTTTGGGTGAATGACACCAAATCTATTAATGACACAGATGTAAAATCGATATCAAAGAACTCTTTGCTATGATAGACAAAAAATTGCCCAACATTAACTCGATGTTTTTCAATATCACTTTTGGAAGGGAACTGCCCATTATGCTTAATCGCATTTCTACATAAATTCAAGGAATTGATGGCAGGTTTCATTGTTATACCTTGAAGCACATCGAAGAAATTCATTAAGAACATCTTTGATTTAGCGTTTGTCTGATTTTGTGCACTTGTCCCCATGTGTTCCAATGCCAGTAATAGAAACATTTCAACAGCATCATGGAACTGCAAAATAGAGAAGCCGGCAATAGCATCGGCCTTGTATGATGTTTCTACTCCTTGTTGGTAAAGATACTTAACCAACGATAGCCGCTTATATAAAACTTCTTTTGTCATTGTCTTTACGAGTTGAAGATTTTGTTGAAGTGGGACCAGGCGCGGCGGTAGTCGGCGATGCGGTCGCAGCGGGTGTAGGGGGCTACGAAGGTCTGTTGTTGGCCTCCGTAGAGTTCGCTCTTGGCGGGGTCGATGGTGTGGACGTGAGTGGGGGCTGTGCCTTTATAGCCGGTCACTACGCCGTTCTCGTCTACAATAGCCTCGCCACGGATATCCTCCCAGCCCATTGTGCCCTGACGAGCATTGCCCTTGCGGTCGAGGCCCACACCAGTCAATCCCTTAGAACAGGTAAAGACAATCTGGCCCTTGGCATCATACCAAGTGTCATTCTCGTTCTGTTGTAGCACAGGGAACTGGATGGTGTATATCATCTCAAGGTCATGTAAATCCAAACCTAATGCCATGGCAGCTATCACGTCAATCTCGACCAACGCCTGACGACGTTCGAAATAATTGCGTAGCGGTGTTGACCATTCCCATTGCTCACTTAGAGAAGAAAAAGGTTTCAGGCGAACATCTTCGATACTCCACAATTCAAGTTTATAATCATCACGCCACATATTCTCCCATAAGTCGGCAAAATATTTTGTTAGACAATTGAGCATGAGGGTGCGCACGAAAAGAGCATATTTGTATTTCCATGCGATTCCCAGAGGAAAAGGATATAATCTATTTGCATGTATATCTGATATCCCCAGAACTTTGACATAGAAATCCATCACTAAAGATGATGAGAGACCTGTAAACTCCAATAGATTATTGTAGTCTTTAAACGTTGCAGAAACGACCGCTCCGATATGTAGAGAATTCTTTAAAAGAATTGCTCCGCTAAGCGTTCTTTCTGAGGTACTTCCAATCATTCGTCTAAAACCAACTTTGTAATAGTCAGTCCACAAATCATATAACTTGTTCCCATCAGCATCTTGACCGACAGGAAATCCTGTTATAATTCCCTTAAAATCAGATAAACTAATTGTGGGAACATAATTTGTTCGAGGAGTATAATCCTCACTGATTTCAGTCAAATTAACTGTGTCATAATCAGAATTCAATACACATTTCGAACGAGGAGTTTTATATATTGAGTTCCCGCAGAAAAAATGGGGTCCACTATAAATAAGTTCACATTTTTCGATGTCTGGGTATATGGTGCATCGTCTCATAATGCCCTTATCAACAGAACCTGTTTCATGTAATCCTTCTGAAATAATAATTTCTTGGACATCACTCAGATGGTGAGGAAATCTGCTCAATTTCTCTAGGACTTTTACTATCACTTCGGAATGAATAGAAGTAAACCTCGCTGATTCCCAGTCTTCTCCGCCCTCAAATGCACTACTTAAGACCTTAAGTTCTTCTTCACCAATGGAAACAATTCTTTCTTTATGAGGAGCCGTATTCCAATCTCCATTCTCATCCTTAATGCCACCACATAAACCATGTCCATCGTGGGCAAAACATGCATCTACTGTATTGGGATGGAATAGATTGCTGAGCGAAGCGAAGCGTGGTGAACTTCGGTGTCCGCGCAGAAGTTGACCACCATACTTGGTATGGTGGTCAACTTCTGCGAAAAGACGCAATTCGTTCTGATATTGGAAATGGTATACCAATCGTTGATAAAGTTCACGACGAAGGGGCTGGCCTTTGGGATCATCATAAATGCTCTCAGGAGTTAATAGACCCATATAACCATCTTCATTCAATAATTCCATGCCATTCTCAAGTACACACTTGTACAAATTAGTCTGCTGACCAACTAATAAAGGATAATTCTGAAATGCATTCAAAAATTCACATGAACAAGAAACGTCAATCTCCTCAATACGATAAAGCATCTCCAGCTGAGAATCTAAAGAGAACAAATCATAACGTTTCTTGCGTACCTCGGGTGCAGACATCTTGCGAATAGCTACTTCAGGATATTTTTCCGAAATGATGCCCACCTCATCAAACTCCAGTTTGATCCAGGGCGGATTACCGCAGATGATATCAAAGCCATCGCGAAGCCAAAACACTTCAATAAACTCCAGCATGGGATGGAAGAAATGGTAGCGCTCGGCGAGACGGGCTGCAATCTGGAGACGTAAGGGCTCCTCATCGGCAAAAAGCGACAATGAGCCATGTGAACCAGTGAGTATCTCCTCTTGCGTTTTGGTGACAATCTTTGATTCGTCCTCGGTCATGCGAGTACCGTATTCTTCAAATAGCTCACCCACAACGCCTGAACCAAAACGTTCCAGTGCTTGGCGGGTGCGTGTGTCGAGATCTTTATTGTCCACATCAAGCAGGGCTTCGATATCTGCCCAATATTCCTGGCGGTTAGGCAAAGCTGCCGCATCCTCATATTCCCAGAACCATAGCGAACACCAGTAGTCCATGGCGAGTTTGAGTTTGCGATAAGCATTGTCGCGGCGATAACGGGTGTCGAACAGCTGCTGCTTGCGAGCATAAGACTCAGCTTGCATTTCTCTTGAGAAAGCAGATGTTTCATGTTCAATACCGTCCCATATTTCCTTGCGGTTTTTTGTATACTGGTCGATTGATTGCTGATCAATAAAATACTCCTTTAACAGCAGGTCAATTTTAGCAGACAGACGCTGCAGCGTCTTGAATTCGTAATCGGTAATGGGTGCCGTCCAATCCTTGAGAATAGCCGTCATGCGCTTGAATTCGTCGGGATGAGCCTGTTTCTGTTCCTTGATGCCTCTAACACCTAGCATGTTGGCATCAGGAAGCAGGAAGTGGTAGACTTCGTTGATCGAGCGATTGACACGGTTCTGGAAGAACTTGATCTTGTGCGGAGCCTTTTCCCACCACTTGTTGGGCAGCAACTTATTCTTCGGTCCTTTCAGGCAATAGACATCCTGACGGCTGTACACCTTCAACCAAGCCCCGATGACGGCGTTACCCACGGCCAGACGGTTAGCAAAGAAAGGCGTCTCCATATCCTTGTGAATCACATTGAGCCACAGCGAGAGTTTGCCCAACTCAATAGCCGTCGGGTTCAAGTCCACGCCATAGACATTGTGGGTAGCGATATAGGCTTTGACCTTCTGCAGCTCGTCGCGATAGTGGTCGGGTTGAACACGCCAATTCTTCAGTCCGCGTTCACGCTGTTGTTGCTGTTGATAGGTCAGATAGGCCTCAGCCAATTGGTTGATCACCTCGTTCTGGAATGCGGCAGCACCCATGGCGGGCTCGAGAATCTTCAACTCGAGCAGCTCGGTTGCCTTACGCTTGCCGGCAGCCACCTCGTCGATAATTGATTTCAGCGTGTATTTTACCGTGCTGCGTGTCAGCACCTCGGGGGTATAGTAACTGGCTGACTTCTGGCGGTCGCGTCCGTTCAGGCGATAGACGAATGTGCCCTTGGGCAGGATGATCGGTTCACCGGTTTGTGGGTCACACAACACCTCACTGATGTCGAAGTCTCCCATCCGGCTATAGGGGACCAAGTATGTTCCATCTTCCGGAGCATTGGCTTTGTGCACCTCGATATAATCCTCCTCGGCATAGAAGCCACGATAGGCCAGCAGGCTCTCATACACACTACCTAACTGGTTCACACCCAAGTTGGCGTAGCTGATGCGCCCACAGTAATTCTTCTTTTGAGAGAGAGACAGGGCTCGAATAATTTCCTGCCACTTGACATTGCGGATGCGTACCTCGCCCAGTTGCTTAAGGTTCTTGTTATTAAACAAGGGTGAGTCGATGGGGCGCACACGGAAACTCTTGAAATAGCCCGATTCTGTGGCATTGTGCCCGTCGGACAACAGGCTGAACAGATGACGAATGCTGTCATCGAAGAAATAGCCATCACGGCTCTCCTGGGAGTTGAGACGCACCATTTCCAGGTCACGGAGGGATTCCAGCGAATAACCGCGTTTATAGACCTCGTCGCCCACAGGGAGAATTTCCAGTTCATCACGACTTTCGGCATAGAAGAGGAAAAGTAATCTATAGATGATGGTCAAGCAGTCATCCTTGACCTCGGCCTCAAAGTCATCGTCCGTCTCGTCGTAGGTATCGGTCTCTTTATTGTATTTACCGAAAGGCTCGTTCGCCACATTCCGCATGTAGTACAAGGCCTCGTTAGCCAAAGTTTCTACTGCAAGGATGACACCTTCCTTCAAGTCTTTGGTCACCTCATAAGCATTCTTGTAGCTCTCCTCAATGATGGTGTCCATAAGGACCATTTCACTGTCGGCAGCCAAAGTTTCTTTGCTGACCAGCATGTGGAATAGTGCAAAATAGTTACGGAATGCAGGAATGCGTGCCTGAACAAAGAGCTCATCGAGCGAGAACTGCAGATAACTGCCCTTGGCCCATTTGTCCTTGTCGAAGAGGAAGACCACGTTGCCAGCCATCATCAAGATGAAATGGGGACGGCGCTCCTCAGGGAGGAGGAAAATCTGTGTAATCGCCTTGTTGATGATAGCTGGAGATATCTTGTATTTCTCTGGGTCGAGCGAGAAGACAAAGCGCCATTGCTTGGCAGCATACTTCTGCTGCTTGGTGGTGCGATCGGGCTCGCTCTCATATTGTTGTTCAAACAGTCCAGCGGGTTCACGGTCCTCGATAGTAATGAGATTCTGCATCTCCATGACTAACATCTTGACCCGTTCCCCCTGGCGAAGGATGTGACGAACGGGAATCATCTCGATAGGCTCAGCCTCATCGTTGACGATACAATGCTCCTGATAGGGATGGTCAGTCTCATAGCCCAAGATTTTCAGTAACTTGGTATTGAAGTCGTGGGTCTTCTTGATTGCATCCTCGACACGCGGGTTATCATTGATGATGAAGTTCTTGTACTCGTCATAGTCATGCTGGAGCCTAACAAATGGAGCACACAAGCCCTTAAGTTCATCACCAGAGATTCCGGCACACTTTTGCACCTTCTCCAGGAAATCATCTCCAAAATAGCCCGAAGGGAAATAATCACCCACGTTCTGGATAAAGCGATATTTTATATTGTCAGCCATATTATTGCTTGGTATTATCGGTTAAAAGTTGTAGAACACAGCCAGCAAACGCATATAGGCATCAGCCTGGTCGAGCGAGTACATGTCTTGGTAGAACTGGCTGGACTCGTCGCGGATGGTGTGTATCTCCTCAATTTGCTTGTCATGGTTGCGACGCGTGATCACCACCCCCTCGTCGCCAAAGAGAGAGAGCTGTTTCTCGGCATCGTTTGCCCACTTTTCCAACTTTTTCTTGTAGTCACTGAGTTGGATTTCCATTTTTAGAGCCACATCAAACTGCTTCTGAATCATATACATTTCGTTGCCCTTAGAAATAGCACTGGGCAAATTGCTTTGCAGAATCTCGATATCGCTTTCTTGAACCCCTTGCAAGTAACCCTCGGTGATGTGGTACTTGTTGAGGAACTCATCGAGCGAGACTGGCTTTTCCCTGAGGGCTCCATCCTTGTCAAGAGGTACGACAAAGAACTTGCTGACGAGAGTCTGGCCCAAACCATTGGCATGACTGCCGTAGAAAAGATAGTAGCTCATTCCCTTAGGCAATTGTTCTCCCTTGACCACGAAGGCCTGATTCTTGGGTACTGATGCCGTGAACTTGGTAAGCAGGTACTGGATGATGGGATGCAGGTCATATAGCGGAAGGAACTTGCTCCATCCACCAGCCTTGCTCTTGCGGGATTCTGCAATCGATTTGTTCAGTGTAGTCTTATCGGCACACAAGCGGAAGATGTTGTCCGCAGATATCGCTTCACGAGGAATGTCAAATAACACGTCTTTTAGTTCAGCATTGTTTTTTACCTCCACGTATGGAATAACGCCCTCTTTCCAGGTTACATCACCATGATGGATGGAATCGATGGCCTCCAACTCATTGAACAAATCACGGTAAAACGACTCGTCTGAGTCATACAGCGAGAGTTTGGGCTCGAAAATGTTTTCAGAGAGATGCTCCTTGGCTGGCGTAGTCTTAACCACATCAGGACGGCGGAATCCACCTCGCTGACGACGACGGGTGGGCTGGAGAAATTCCTCATCTCCAGTTTTAAGCGCAGCTGCCACCTCGTCTTCCTCCTTCTTGCTACTGTAGAGTTCCATCACACTCATGGCATCTCCCAGAGTGTCGTGAACTTCCTGTTCTTTGTCACGCAGTTTGTCGATGATACGGAAATCGGTTCGCAGACCTTCGTCCTGACCTTGGGCTACCAGATAGTAGATGATGGGCGTTTGCTTTTGGCCGTAGCGGTCGATGCGTCCATTGCGTTGCTCAAGGGTAATCAGACTCCATGGAATGTCATAGTTGAACATGATATGACAGAAGTAGTGCAGGTTGACGCCTTGAGAGCCGGAATCACTAGAGATAAAGACCCGAATCTTGCTATCTTCCTTGGCAAAATCATTGACCATTTCCTCTTGTTCAGTATCAGTGAGAGAGCCGTCAAAACGTTTCACCTGATCTTCGTTCAAGTTGAATTCGCTCATAATGGCTAATTCAAGGAACTTCATGGTGGCAATGCGCTCGGTAAAGATAACAACCCGCTCCCTGCTGTTCTTCTTCCATATTTCCATCAACTTATCCCGGAGTGCAGCATAACGCGTGTCAATTCCATGTTCGATGTTACTTTTCACCAGATTGAGCAATTCTTGAATCTCATTGCTGTCGTCCTTCTTGATTCGCTCTTCCAGTGATGCCAAGGCTGCATAAGGCGATGACAAATAGCTCTTGAAAAGAGACAAGGCAAATAAGGGATCGGTACCATCAGGGCCGCTGACAGAACGAAACTTAGAGTGCTGGACCTTCAAAAATTCCTCCTCATTGGGGTGAAGGTTGACGGGAATGCTGACGACTTTACGGTCTTGGAACTGGCCACGAATCCTTGCGTCTTCAATATCTTTCTTGAAGCGACGGACATAATAAGGCTTGACGTCGTCGCCAGTATATTCGCCATTACGAGGGATTGATATGGGATCAAGCATCCGCATGAGATTGGCAAAGGACTCGGCATTACCGTTGTGAGGCGTTGCTGAGGTAAGAATCATCGAGTCACACTTCTGAGCAAGGAACTGTGCAAGATCACCACGCAAACTATCCTCGTTGGCTACCTTGTGACACTCATCAATCACAATGATATCCCAATGGGTCTTCTCCAGCCAAGCGCGGAAGCGGCCATTGTTCTTTAAAGTATCAATAGAGATAATCGTCTTGTCATAGTAGTCAAACGGATTCTTGTTCATCGGAATCTCACTCTGGATCTTGGCTACACCGACACTGTCAAGACGAACCAAGGGGATTGCGAAACGGTTCCAGATTTCTTCCTGGAACTGAGCCAGGATACTCTTCAAGGCACAGACAAGAATGCGCTTGCCACGTCCGCGACGAATCATTTCGCTCAAGAATATACCCACCTCAATAGTCTTTCCAAGGCCCACGCCATCGGCGATCAACAATCTGGGGCGAGGAAGTTCCATGGCCTTCAGAGTGGGTTCCATCTGGTACTCTGCGATATCGTATGCGCCACCTTGGGCAACAGTTATCTTGTGAGAGAAGAAAGCATTGCTCCGTATTGCAGTTTCAATAAGCAATCTGGTTTTCCTCCAACGCGGATCTTTGTCGGCTACCAATTGAGTGTTGGCAGGACTCACAATCTCGATGTCGGTGTCAATGCTTGTGTCAAAAATGAAGTGATGATTCTTCACCAGTTCGCTGATACCAGTGGCATGCAACAAGTAAACATCGTTGATGTCTCGATCAATGTTGGTAATAAGAAAGTCCTCGCCTCGAACTGTTATTCTTTGTCCGGCTGCGTAGTTTGCCATAACACGTTAATGATTTAAGGTTTATCTAACTTGTGTAGACCATAGGAGGTCTTTCACATCTACATTCAAACATCTAGCGATTTCCAACAATGTTTCCAAACCAGGTTGTGCCGTATTAGTGCACCACTTGCTAACTGTGGCCGGGTCCTTGCCAAGCTGCTCTGCTAACCACTTGTTTGTTCTCTTCTGCTCAGCGAGAACAACTTTCAGTCTATTGATGTCTTCTCTCATATCATTTTATTTGCGAATTGCGCAAAGTTAATAACTTTTTCTTGATTATCCTTGAGAAAATATAGAAATCTATTAACAATTTGCACGTTTCATCTTTTGACCTGTAATTTCGAATGTTATAAGAAAAACAATGTATAAGTTGCAACTAATTGAAAACTATTGTTTTAAATTATCTGAAACGTGAAAAACGCGGAAAATGGCGGGGTATAGCCTTATGTAATGATGAAAAAGGAGTTTTGAACGGTATGATCTCCTTAGTAATAGAAGTGATATGTATAATTTATTCAAAATCAATTAGATATTTATGGAAGATGAAAAAGAAGTAATTAGAGTGATTCATGTGTTCGACAATGATGAGGACTTCAACAACGAGATCTGTAGTCACGAAGACGAGCCTGATATGCCTTTTGCGCTTGGTGAAATAGGATTCTTGATGAATGTCGCTAATATTATGTGCCATTTCATTCTACGATATGAAGCTGGCCTGATGTCAAAAGATGACTTGGATTTATACCTAGTTAAGAAAGATTGTCTATCCAATATCAATCCTTTGGAATTCAATTTTTTATTTGTGTCTAGCATCAATGACAGCACCTACATGAGTAGGACCTATCGTATTGATGAAAAAGACTTGGATGACACTTTCTCTAAGATACTGGAATTATATTTAGAACTCTCCATCATGTATTCGTTTGATAGCATAATCGACCAGATACAGAAAATGGTTACGGATTTCAAGGCCGCTCACGAAGACTTTGATAAAATGAGCAAGGGTGAAAGATTGGAACGATTTTGGTCATGGAATGGAAATAAGGAATATATGGAGGAAGTCTTTTTTGAAAGCCTACTCGACAAATGTAAAAGAGTATACACTATTCTAAATCATGAATATAGACGTAAAAAAGGATGACATTAAGAAAATCGGCCATACGTGCTATAATGAGGGTGGATTCCTGGCAATAGTAAGCGATGGGAACACTTCTAACATTGAAGAGATTTTGTTAAGATCCATCTTGAAATGCTTTGGTGACGAGTACAAGGTTATTAAGGCCGAAGATTACATATGGGAAAGCATTAACGGAGAAGAGGTCTACGATATTCTGTTTATCACAAACCTACCGTATGAGTTATTTGAGAAGATATGATTCAGTTATTGCAAGCGCTGTTCTCTACTATGCCAGAGACTGCGCAACAGCCGATGAACGATTTCCGCAGATCGTGTCTTGAGGCTGAGGAGAAAAATGAGTTAGATGCGGCACCGGCTGATATGGACAACGGGCAACAACCGGGTGATCCATATACGGATGAGATCAAGAGACTAGAGGCAAAGTATGGACCTCTTATTGAAGGACAACACTTCACGGTCCAATTACAAGATTTGCTTGCAATAATCCCAAGGGCAAGGAGGCGAATTACTGCATATAGCGGCTTGGTCAAAGAACTTGCCAATAGAGGTGTAACTTTAACTATCAAATCGAGGAAAACGAAATGAAATACAGCCATAGTAATGAACTTGAGGAACGCTATTTAAGCATGGATATTGCAGCCCTCAAACAATATGACAATGGATTCACCACCGCCTATGACGACGGTGGCGATTATGAGCTGACGATAAAGCTGATGGACCTTTTTGTAATATGTCCCAGGAGACGCCAACGCAAGCAGCAATATGAGCGGCTCGTGAACTACCTGGCGTCAAAGGGCATTACATTGATAATCATCAGCAGGAAACATGATAAAAACAATAACGAATTATGACAATTGAAGTAGAGAAAGAAGACATTAGGAAAATAGGTAATACATGGTACAATGAAGATGGATTCCTTGCAATCACCTGCGACGGTGAGACTGCAAATATTGAAGAAATCCTGCTAAGAAACGTATTAAAGTGTTTTGGCGAAGTGTATCATATAGTTAGTGCAGAAGACTTCATATGGCAAGACGATGATGGTGATGATGTCTATGAGATCGAGTTCATCACAAACCTGCCGTATGAGAAATATGATGAGATTTCGAGCAAATAATCTTATAATTTGTGATTGGCCCTAGAGGATATTTGCCTTTTGAGCCAACATTTTATTGCGACAATTCGGTTAGGTCATGTCATGCTATGAGGGCGACACTTGGGTAAGGGATGTCGCCTTCTTTTTGTTGTTTTTCAGGCAGATACATATAAGTGCGACAATAAAAAACAAAAACAGGCATAGGGGTGAAAGGGGTTAAACCGGCCTCTATTGTTTTTTTTACATGTCGTTGTCGCTAAGGAAATCGAATCTCTTGCCCCCACAATATGCTGTAATGAAAATTTTAGAAATCAAACCCCCTCAAATTCTTACATGTATACGAATGATGATTTTCATCAAAGAATTAATAATATAAATTTTTAGTATTATGGATAATTTTTTTATTGAAGTACCTAAAGAGTACCAGTATCTATCGAATTGGAGTGATTTTGACAGCATTTTGCCACCGGGGCATATCATACTTAACAAGTCGATATGCGGATGCGGGTGTACGGACTACTACTTGACCAATGACCTGCCGGTAATCCTGGTGAGTCCAAGAAAGGCTTTGATCACAAGTAAACTTAAAGGAAGTAGGACTGCAGGCAAACTGTTCTATTTTGACAGGAGCAACGGTGGTGATGCTAGCGACACTATGACCGCCATGGGCGATTACCTGAGCTTTTGTGGAGGGAATCCATTTGGTAGTCAACTGTTAGTGCCCAAAATTATGGTGACTTATGACTCTCTGCCCTATGTGGTTGACGCTTTGAGGAATTGGAACCTGATGGACAGATTCACGATCGTTGTGGACGAGTTCACTTGCATCTTCACCGATGTCAAGTTCAAGGGATCGGTTGAGGTCAACTTGTTGCACCAATTGGAAACATTGCCCAACAGAACCGTCTATATCAGTGCCACGCCGTTGAAGGATGCGTACCTTAGCGTCCTTGGTCAGTTTCAGAACCTGCCTTATGTGACGCTGCAATGGGACCCGAGCAGGGTTGAGACTGTTAACGTGTATTACTCGAAGATGACAAGCCCTGTTAGCGCAATAGGCCAAATCATCAAGGATTATAGAAGAAGCGGCGTCTTCAAGTCTAAGATCGTCAATGGGCAACGCGTGGACTCGACAGAGGCGGTGTTCTTTCTCAACAGTGTGGAAGACATCATCAAAATCATCAGAAAGTACAAGTTGACGCCAGCAGAAACGATGGTTATATGTGCTGATACCGCAAGTAACTGGGCCCGCCTTAAGAGAATTCAATTCTCTATCGGGACTGTACCCAACGAGACGGAATACACGACATTGAACAAGCCGTTCATGTTTGTTACCAAGTGTTCGTTTGAGGGCACCGACTTCTATTCGGACAGTTCAACCTCGTATGTGTTTGCCGACTGTCACTGGGACAATCTCGCTCTCGACATATCCATCGACCTGCCGCAGATAGCTGGACGCTGCAGATCCAAGAACAATCCTTTCAGGAAAGAGATCTTCTACTACTACAAGCACAAAAATAGTGATCTTGAGGAGCAAATGGACTTGAATGCAGCGCTTCAGCATTACGCAGACAAACGGGCAGACTCCATTCAGCAGGTAAAGGAATTGGCGAATGTAACCCATCCTGGTCATAGGGACCGCATCCTGCAAGCCCAAGAGAAAGACCAATACCGCAAAAACTATGTCGATGCGATTGATAATAACGACGGCACATGGACGGCTGTATGTAATGAACTGGCTTATATAGCTGATGTCAGGGCAGCAGAAATCAAAGCCAATCAGTACCAGAGCACCTATCAGATGCTTAGTTTCATGAAAGATAACGGCTTTGTGCCTATAAATAAGAATGCCGAGGTGGAGAACCTGTTCAATCAATTTGTTTCGGAGTTCAATAAAGACCGCAATTTCGAACGAAGGATGGAGCTTATGGCATGCGCTATCGTCAATTATCCATGCTTGGAGGAGCTTATTGAAGAATGCAGTTTCATTCCGTATGAGTACAAGGAGTATTATCATGAGCTTGGTCCCGACAGGATTAAAGCTTGTGCATATATTGAAGCCAACTTGAAACGGGAGTTGGAGAATACACGTAGAGCAAGCATGATCAACATTCAGCTTGAGCCTGAGGTTGTGTATTCCAATGCCAATATCAAGTCAATGATACAGGCTGAGTATGATCGGCTGGGCATGAACGCTACGGCTAAAGCGACAGAGATCACCAAGTATGTGCCTGATGTTATCCCTGCCCGCTATACAGACGAGAACGGAAAGAAACAAAATGGATATAAACTTATATAATGATTTTTAGAT
>JAEEGL010602738.1_pt1 | contig 28617 bp, 29 predicted proteins | sample 9134231 | NCBI WGS metagenome assembly JAEEGL01 (sample SAMN16246548, study PRJNA631951) | gut metagenome | biome: gut microbiome; feature: rumen; material: fiber-attached | host: Bos | place: Iran: Karaj | collected 2018-10 | reverse complement strand
TTCGGGAGAAAACCCGGTTTTTGCCGAAAGCGATATTTTCAGAATCATAGTTCCGCTTAATGAATTGTATTCGTTTGATTCGCTGGAACCGGACAATCATGAAAATAACGATGTGAATAGCGCAGAAGATAAATCTGACCCGATAAATGACCCGATAAATTCAGAATCTGACCCGATAAATGACCCGATAAATTCAGAATCTGACCCGATAAATGACCCGATAAATGACCCGATAAACGAGCTTCTTGACCTGATAAAAACTGATCCTTACAAGATTTATGAAGAATATGCCCATTGTTTAAGAATATCCAATTCAACGGTCAAACGTATGCTTGCAACATTACGCCAGCGGGGAATCATCAAACGCAAAGGGGCAAAAAAGACAGGACACTGGGTGGTAATAAATGACCCGATAAAATTAAATGTTGACCCATTAAATGACCCGATAAATTCAGAATCTGACCTAATAAATGACCCGATAAACGAACTTCTTGACCTGATAAAAACTGATCCTTACAAGATTTATGAAGAATATGCCCGTTGTTTGAGGATATCTCCTTCAACTGTCAAACGTATGCTTGCAACATTACGCCAGCAGGGAATCATCAAACGAGAAGGAGCAAAAAAGACAGGTCATTGGGAAATAATTGACAATAGTAAGGTGGAATAATGGATGACAAAAAATTAGAACTTTCAGAAGATTTTATCAACTCGATCAGGGATTTAAATGCTCTTTGCTCCCAGCAGGAAGACAGTGCCGTCGCCATGCTTTATCGTCTGATGTTCAGGCATGAGCGCAACATCGATATTCTTGATAGTTACGCGGATCGCATTTTTGACGCTCTTTGGGGATTCGGCGGAGAGTATGCGGAAGAAGATTACAGGAATTATCTGCAATACCTGAAAGCTGTTGTTCCTGAAGAGTATGAATCTCACAAAAATATGTTTGAAGAAGATCTGAAGATGCTTCAGGATGAAAATATTGAAGAAGATGAATGAGAACCTGTCGGAAATCCGACAAGTTGGATTTTAACCGTATGCAATTCGATGCGGTTAGCAACTTGAAGTCGCAATTTGCGACATCAAGATTCCAATTAGGAAGCTTGGGGATGTTTTTTTATGAGCGGATTTAATAGCATAGAATTAATACGCCCGTCTTTCGAAAGGCGGGCGTAATAGCTCGCTAACGCATATTCGAGAGGAAATTATTCTTCCTTTACAAGTATGAACATTGCCGAAATTTCTTTTTCGTCGATTACAGAAAGCATATCGAAAACTTTCTTCTGCTCATAAAATCCGGCTTTTGTGCATTTTACTTCAACCTGAACATTTCCGGCATTGTTATAGGTCAATCCTTTGATGTCAAAGGTTTCTGTTGACTCGTAAGGAGTTGCTGAGAGGTATCTTTCGTTCTGGTTTTTGACATCTGGAGTCGATGATTTTATTCGCCATGAACAATCAGCTCCCTGCGGACGTGAATTGATTGCCCAATGGATGGTGAGGTGTTCAAGCGCTGTATCGCCTTTGCCTGATACCTGTTTGTTGGCTTCGTTTTTGGGTGAAGACGAACGGTGAAGGAAGAAGGCTACTCTGTCCCAGTCAATCGCTTCAAGAGCACGTGCATAAGCTTCGTTGACGACCCTGGAAGCAGCGGCGAAATTGCTTGGAGCACCGTCTGAGTTGCTGAATCTGCCTGTTGCGCCTGTTCTCGGGTAGACAATTTTGCGGTCGTGATCATAAATTTCGACATCAAGCATTATGGTTCCTGTCCACCCTTTGCCGCTCAGGTAATCAACATGGAACTCTTTAATTATTATCTGAAGCATATAATCCGTGGATACGTCAGCTTCAAGCGCGAAACCCATGTCGCGGATATATTTGCGGAGACTGTCATCAACAAAATCCTTTACTTCCGGATCAACACGATAATTTGCTGAATATCCAGAATCGTAAATTTGGATCATATCCTTGTCAGCACGGGAATCTTTTATGTTAAGGCGGATGCCGTAATCAAGATTGATATACTTGTTTGCCGGAGCATCTTTGATGAGTTCAAGACTTATCATTTTCGGCTGAGCAGGTTCATTGCTCCGTGATGTTGTACAGCCTACTGCAAAAATTAATGCAAAAATGATGGCTATGGTGCTGATTTTTCTCATGTTGTTTACCCCTTAGTTTGCTGTGTTGAGTTTTATCAGTTTAGCGGAAATTTCAACTTTGTAAGTAATAGTTTCTCCTGATTCTTCTGCGGTAACATAAAGTGATGGGGCAACAATACCGTCAGCTCCGGAAGTTTTGACTTCATTTATAAGTCTGTAAGCTGCTAAGCTGCTTGCCATGGAATAGCCACTGCATGGTTCAAGTTCTCCTAGATTAAGACCATCTATAAAACCTGCGCGCAATGTGCCGGTTGATTCTCCTACATTATATATAACATCTCCTGCTTCGGAAATGTTACAAATATTGAGAAATTCGCCTTCAGCTTTGATCTCCGACTTTTCTTTGCTTGTTGTGACAGTGACAACAGCTGCAGCTTTAATTGTGTCGAGAATTTCATAATCCTTTCTTTCCAATGAATACTGCAGTTCAGGAAGCGATACTGTGCTAACCGTTGAAAGTGCGTGAGGAGCATAGGTTCTTGGTGCTGCGCATGATGCAAGAAACAGACCAAAAACAGCTGCGATGAATAATAACGCATTGTTTTTTTTCATTTTTTTTCTCCTTAATAATGTAAATAATTTAGATTTGTGTTTTAAGTTTTATCAATTTTGCGGAAATCACTACTTTATATGTGATAGTTCTTGAGAAAAAACCGGAGTCTGATTCTTCCGCAGTGACGTAAAGCGACGGAGAGACAATACCGTCTGCGCCTGAGGTCTTGACTTCATTTATAAGTCTGTAAGCTGCCAATGCACTTGCCATGGAGTTGCCATCGCACGGTTCGGGATTGCCTAAATTAAGACCTTCTATAAATCCATAGCGTAATGTGCCTTTTGAATCCGAGAGATTGTATACAAGTCCTGTTTCAGTTACATTGCAGACATTGATGAAGTCATCTGAATCAGCTTTAACTTCTAATTTGCTCCTGCTTTCAGCGACAGTGACAACAGCTGTTGCTTCAATAGTGTCAATAATTTCATAATCTTTTCTTTCCAATGAATGCTGCAATGCCGGAAGAGATACTGTACTGACTGTTGAGATTGCGAAAGGAGTACTGGTTCTTTTGGCACTGGATGCCGAGCTACATGATGCAATAATCATACTGCAAAAAATAACAGCTAAGAATAAAATGCTGTTTTTTTTCATCTTTTCCTCCATAAGAAAACATTAATAAAACAAACAATCGGTCCTGTGACCAAAATTACAAAACAACAGTATCTTAAAAATAGTCATTTGTCAAATTGAACAATGCTTTTGTATTTTGCAAATACTTTAGTATTGCTTTACCTTAACTTAGTTTTGGAGAGACGAGAGGTGAAGCTATGTTCGGAGACAGAGTTCAACAAATGCGAGAGGCTCACAACTTCAGTCAGGTGCAGCTTGCGGCTCTGCTTCATGTCTCAAGACAGACGGTCTCGAATTGGGAAAATAATAACATCATGCCATCCATTGATATGCTGATTCAACTTGCCGATTTGTTCGGTGTTTCGACCGATTTTCTGCTGGAGCGTGACAACCGCCGCTCGCTGGATACGACCGGCCTGACGGACTCGCAGTGCGCTCATCTGAATCTTATAATCCGCGATATTTTGCGCTGAATCTTGCTTTAGCCCCTGTTTTTTCTAAAATTTCGTATTTTGATTTGTTTTGAGGAAAAATGAGAAAAATTTCAGTTGTTTCCTTTCTGATTCTGTTATTGGTGCAGCTTGCTGCTGATGATGTGTGGCCTGCGTGCTACGATAAGCAGTGCAAAAGCAGCGACGACTGCTGCACCGGAGCGAAATGTCTGCCGTGGATAGCGAAAATGCACCCGAAAATAAAAGAGACGGGTTACTGCGTCGTCGAAGGATGCAAGGAGGGCGACGACTCGACATGCCCGAAAGAGCATACTTGCCTTAAATCGGTGAAAGGAACTTTTTGTGTGAAGATTCTTAAGGGCAAGTAACTTGAAGAATCACAAAATCTGTGTCTAATTTGAAAATCATAAACATGTATTGCTTTTGTCAGTACAATCGTGTATGATTGTTCTGGTTTTGGCAATGATGAGAGGAGTGAATTATGACGGTAAAATCGGCAAATTTATATGCGAGAATCGAGCCCGATGTTAAGGAGCAGGCTGAAAAGATACTCTCTGCACTCGGCGTTCCGGCGTCCAACGCGATAACAATGTTCTACAAACAAATTATTATTCAGAGAGGCTTGCCTTTCGAAGTAAAACTTCCTGTAGCTAGGCCGCTTTCGATTGACTCGCTTTCGAAGGAAGAACTTGATGCTGAGCTCGAAAAAGGCTATTCCGACATGATCGAAGGTAAAACCAGAGCAGCAAAAACAGTCTTTGACGAAATTAGAAGAGATCTGAATTTATGAAATACGAAATCAAAATCACAGAAAAGGCTGAAGAGGACATTCGGGAGATCTACAACTACATAGCAACGGAACTGCTTGCGCCGGAAACTGCCGCGAATCTGCTCAACAAATTGGAGAAAAGCATCATGGAACTTGAGTCCATGCCATCAAGATTTAGAAAATACGGCTCTGAATTGTGGCAGTCGAGAGGTCTTCGCATAATGCCGGTTGAAAATTTCGTAGTTCTCTATATTCCTGATAAAAAGAGTAAAATTGTAACGATAATCCGTGTTATGTATGGCGGAAGAAATATCGAAAAACAGTTGGAGCAAAATCATAAATAATTTGGAGAGAAAAAGATGAAAAAAATCGTACTTTTAGCTTGTGTATTTATTTTTCTGGCTGCCTGCAACGAGGCGAAAAATACGGCTCCGGCAGCTGAAAAGAGGGTAAAACCTGCGGAGATCGTGCAGGGCGGCGAAACGGTGAAGCCTGAGGGCGAGATCGAGGTCAAGGGGCTTGAAAACGAGATCCTGGGGGAGGATTTCGAAAAAGGAAAGAACATCCACGCATTTGAAATGGTTTCGATCAAAAGCGGCGAAAAGGTGAAGTTCGGCGATTTCAAGGGAAGAAAGATCCTCGTCGATTTCTGGGCGAGCTGGTGTGATCCGTGCATTGCGATGTTTCCTGATATAAACAAGCTGAAGGAGAAGTTCGAGGACGGCGACAAAACGCTGAAGATCCTATCAGTCAGTGTTGACCCGATGCCTGGGAAAATCAAAAAAATCATTGCGGAGAAGAACGCCCTGTTCGATGTCCTGCAGGCTCCGGAATCGCTTGCTGAGTCTGGAGTTATCATGCCGACCATGGTCTTAGCAGACGAAAACGGGAAGGTTATTGCGGTTTCAAGCGGAAAAAAACATAGCTACGACGAGCTTGTAAAGCTGGTCGAGACTAAGGCGGAATAGCGATGCGGCGTCTTCTTTTTTTATTTTTTCTTCTTTTTGCGCTTGGGCTTTTTGGAGCCGATGCGGCTAAGCCTGATGTCGTCAAAAAATTTTCCGACGGATCTATAAATTTCACTAAGCGCGAAATGACTGTCCGCGGAGACGGGATGCCAGGTCCGAATGTCGTCGATGCCGCTTCTGCGGTGCTGGCTGCCGAAAAGATGGCTGCCAGGAATGCGCGCAACCGTGCAATTGCCGCGCTCTCTTCGCTCAAACTTGCCGACAAAAAGAGCCTGAAGGATTTTTTTGCGGGGCAGGGGAAGCCGGATTTTATATCCGATTTAGTAAAGGAATCAGACTTTTCGCAAATAAAATCAAAGAGATATTATTCAAATTCAATGGTAGAGGTCACTTTTGTCATAAATATCGATGCGTGGCTTCTTGCGATAAGCGAAGCAGCCGGACAGGAAATTTTGACCGATTGACTTCAATCTGTTCTTCCATAAAATAGTTAAGTTATTTTCTTCTTTTTTTAGGAGGTTACCATGAAAAAGACTAGTTTTGTGATTCTTTTTATCGTGATTGCTCTTGCCTTTTTTGTATCCTGCGGTGACAGCAAGGATGACGACAAGACGGATACAGGCGATACGGTCACCGATACAGGTGATACTGAGCCGGATGGCGATACGGGAGACTCCGAGCCGACAGATACCGGCGACAGTGAACCAGACGGCGATACCGGTGCAGATACCGGAGATCCGGTGTCTGATGACGATGAGCTTGCGGCGGCATACAAAAAGGCTGACGACCACGCCAAGAACGTTTCCGAAGAGATCGCCCGTGCCAACAACGGCCTCGGAATGAAGATCTTCAGCAGACTTGCGGCCGGTGAAGCAGGCAAAAACATGATGATTTCGCCGCTTTCGATTTCAATTGCCATGGCGATGGTTACAAACGGCGCAACTGGCGAAAACCTTGATGAAATGAAGGAAGTCCTCGGCTTCGGAGAGATGGAGCTTCCCGATGTGAACGAGCAGTTCTCGCAGCTTATCGCAAGCCTGGTTGAAGCAGACAAGGATATGGTGCTTGAAATTGCAGATTCTGTCTGGATGGATGATGCGTTCGCGCCGGCTGTAAAGCAGGATTTTGTTGATGTTCTCAACGAATTTTATGACGCTGCTTTCTTCACTGAGGATTTTCAGGACACGGCGACTGTCGGAAAGATAAATTCGTGGGTTTCCGAAAAAACACATGAAAAAATTGATAAAATCATAGAAGAAATCGGGCCGAATGCCGTTATGTATCTGATTAACGCGATCTATTTCAAAGCTGCGTGGACAACTTCTTTTGACAAGGATAGTACTTACGAAGGAGCGTTCACACTTTCGGACGGAAGTGAAGGCAAAGCGGACTACATGGCATTCGGGTATGATCAGGAAAAACCGGAACTTTACGGCTATTCTTCCGGTTGGGGCGACGAAAACGGATATTCCGTCGTCAGAATCCCTTACGGTCGCGATGTCTTTGCTTTTTACGGTATAGTTCCAAACATGGACAACAAAACAAAAATCGATGATTTTATTGCACAGATTGCGGAAAACGGGCTTGATACATACTTCTCGCAGCTTACAAAACATGAGGATTTTGAGCTCCGCCTTCCGAAATTCAAGTTCAAATATGAAAAAATGCTTGTCGATGTCTTCAAGGAACTTGGAATGAAAAAGGCTTTCGAAGAAGGATCACTTCTGAATATTGCAGATGATCCGTATGCACCTTTCATTTCCAATATTTTCCATAAGACATTTGTCGAAGTAAACGAGGAAGGAACCGAGGCTGCTGCTGTCACAGCAGTCGAAGTCGGCAACGAAGCGATGCCTGACGGTTTCTATGCAACCCGCCCGTTCGTATTCGTAATCCGCGACGACAGGACCGGCTCGATCCTCTTCATCGGAAAAGTCGAAAATCCCAAAGCTGAATAATTCTTTTCACTTATTCATGGCATAAATTTTTACATGTCGGGCGATATATGCCCACCCCTCTGTGTTAAACACCTCCATAACGCGCTTCATAAAGGTTTGTGAGCGCAGCTTTTACTATTTTTATGGAGGAAAAGATGAAAAGATTTTTTGGTGTCACATTGGTTTTGTCCGTTGTCGCGTTGCTTTGCTCATGCTCGTCGGTTGCCACTATGAGCGTTTCGAAAGAGACGAAACTTTCGCCTGAAGCGATGCGTGTCTGGTCTCGACCTATCGAGATCGGATTTCAGGTTGCAGGAATGATCGAAGGAAAAGCCGACAACAAATCGAAAGACGTTGTCAGTGCGGAAGAGGTTGCAGGAATGAAACTCAACCTTTTTTCAAAAAATTCCGCAGTCGATGTCGAAAAACTCTCTCCGGTTGCCAAGCTCGCCGCTTTCAATGCGATCAACGCTGCAATGGCGGACGGAATGATCATCACGATGGTAAAGGAAGAAAAGAGCGGCGGCACCAAAACGGCATGGGTCAAGGGAATTGCGCTCAAACTGGTTGTTTATGACGAAGTTTCTAAAGAAAGAAGCGACGCATTCAGATACTGCCAGCTTTCATGCGAAATGGGAAACTGCCAGGGTTGCATAAGGATTCCTGATGAAAAAGGCGGAAAACCGGCAGCTCCGAGTGTTTTGGAAAAAACTGCCAAACCCAACAATGCTCAGGCTCCTAAAGAAGAGAAATCAGAAGAATAATTTTTAGAAGGAAACACTATGAAATTATTTGGATTTTTAGCACTGTTACCTGTTCTGACACTCTGTTTAGGCACTTTTACTCTGACAGCCGCTCCGAGAACGCTTGACGAAATCAGCGGTCTTCAGAGCGAAGAAGCAAAAAAGGAACTCGAAGCCAAAAGACAGCAGGAAGAGGCGAACGAAAAATTAGAAAACGCACAGTCGGCAAAACGCAAAAGGATGATAATTGCGACAACTACGCTTGTCACGGGAGCCGTTCTTGGCGGTTTAGGCGGATTTTCGTTATATGAAATGAGCGAATCAAAGAACCGGCACGACAAATATACCGAAAGATACCACAACGCCACTTTTCCTGAAGAAGCCGAAAAATACAGGAAAAAGGCAAAAAACGCCGATGACGACAGAGTGATGTTCATGGCTCTCGGAGCTGCCGGAGTTGCTCTCGGCGCGGCTTTGATAACAACCGGAATCGTGTTTTACAGCATCAAATTCGAGGATGAAAAAGAGGTCAAAAAGACCGAAATTTCTTTCGGAGCAAACCCGCTCGACAGCTCAATTTACCTGACACTTAACTGGTAGGAGGAAAAAATGAAAAATATTTGTCTACTCATTCTGATTTGTCTCTTTTCCATGATTTTTGTGTCGTGCGGAGAGGGCAAAACGACCGAAGAAAAACCGGGCAGTCAGCAGAATTCTTCACTGATCTGGTCTGTAAAAACCTCAAACAAACTGAACTGGCAGGAAGCTAAAGATTATTGTCAAAATCTGACTGAACGCGAACAGACAGACTGGCATCTGCCGACGATCGAAGAAATAAGGGATCTGATTCAAAGCTGTCCCGGAACTATCACCGGCGGATCATGCAGCGTGTCGGAAACCTGCGCGGACACTGACTGTCTGGATGAAAACTGTCAGGCATGTTCTCCGGAATCAGACGGAAGCTACAGCAGGCTCGGTGACACAAACCAGCTGTGGTCGGCAACATCTGTTTCAAACTATGATCCTGCTGCGTGGTATGTCGATTTCAGTAATGCAGGAATCTATATGGACGGCAAAGAAAACTACAGGTATGTACGCTGCACAAGGATCGTAAAAGGAACTGAAAGAAAGCGGGATTGTCTGGAACTTCCGGATAAAGCAACATGGAACACGGTTTCAGAAATCACACAGACCTGGAACGGTGAAGAGTGGAGCCCGACAACGACGGCAGGCTACAATGAAGAGGCAAGTTCTGCGGAATGCCGCTTTAAATGTGTGGAAAACTACGAATGGGACGGTGCAGCCTGTGTCAACGCAAAGCGGAGCGCGGAATGCAGCGGACTTCCTGAAAATGCCGAATGGAACACCGTTTCAAGCATAACGCAGACCTGGAACGATGAAGAGTGGGTTCCTGCAACGACCGCAAGCTACAACGAAGAAGGCAGCGATACAGAATGCCGCTTCAAGTGCAACACGAACTACTCATGGAAAAACTCACGCTGCGCAGCCGACACAAGAACAGCTGACTGCACAGGACTTCCTGCAAATGCAGTCTGGAACAGTGCTTCAAACATAACGCAGACCTGGAACGGCTCTGACTGGGTTCCTGCAACTGCCGGAAATTACGACACGAATCCGAGCAGTGCGGAATGCAGGTTCAAGTGCGATCAGAATTACGAATGGAACAGCTCAACTTCAAAATGTGTTGCCGCAACTCGACAGGCTGAATGCACCACAAAACCTGAAAACACAGATTGGAACGATAACGGAGCAAACGGCAAGTTTACACAGACATGGAACGGCTCTGCCTGGAATCCTGCAAACTACACATCAACTTACAATACAACGGCAGGAATATGCAGATACAAATGTGCCGACGGCTACCACACTGAAAACAGCGGAGCAAGCTGTATTTCCAACACAAAAACAGGTGTTGCTTGTACTGGATTGCCGACAAATGCAAGCTGGAACACAGTTTCGAGCATCACGCAGACTTGGAACGGCTCTTCGTGGACTCCGACCACAACAGGCAGTTTCAATCGCACTGCCAGCACAAGCGAATGCAGATTCAAATGCAATCCGAATTACAACTGGAACTCGTCAAGCAAAACCTGCGATGCTGCAAAACAGACTGTAAACTGCACTGCAAAACCAGCGAATACAGTTTGGAACACTGTTTCAACCGTAACCCAGACTTGGACAGGTTCTGCGTGGAGTCCCTCGAATACAAGCACATACAACACGACTGCCAGCACAACAGAATGCAGATACAAGTGTGCATCAGGCTACCACTGGTGGGGAATAGAAACTGGCTGCACAGACAAACTAACCATCGGTAACATCTGCACAGGTCAGACATCGTGCTACAATGCTTCAGAGTCACCAATCACTTGCCCGAGTTCGTCAAGTGCCGATTTCTTCGGTCAGGATGCGCAGTACACAAGCAAATGCACGGCGCAGAGTTTCACAGTTCAGAAGATTTCGTCGAAGGAAGTCGTTCTCGACAACAATACAGGTCTTATGTGGCAGCAAACGATTTTCATGTACATATCCTGGGATGATGCTGTTTCATACTGCAACGACCTTAGTTATGCTGGATATTCTGACTGGAGATTGCCGAGTCCTCAAGAACTTCTGACGATTGTTGACAACTCACAACGCACTCCCGCAATAAACACGACATATTTTCCTGATACTCCGTGGTCAAGCGATTTTTGGTCTTCCTCTACTGATCAGAGCGATACTGATTACGCATGGTATGTGGATTTCGACGATGGTTATGTGGGCCTCGTCAGTAAGACAGATACGAGCCATGTCAGGTGTGTGAGGGGGGCAACATTGCCGACAGGTTCATTTGAATCTTCGACCGTAAACAGCGATGTCATTGTGACTGACACTGAAACTGGACTCATCTGGCAAAAAACTTATGTGACCGACAAAAGCTGGCAGCAGGCTCTTAAATACTGCGAAGAATCCGACTATGCTGGATTTACCGACTGGCGGCTTCCCAACAAAAACGAACTTGCATCTCTTGTGAATTATGAAAAATACAATCCTGCTTCAGATTTTCCGGATATGCCGAGCGAAGCTTTCTGGTCTTCCTCTTCTCTATCAGATTTTACAAATGGCGCATGGGGCGTGAGTTTCGCTCTTGGGAAAGTGTACTCCCCCAATAAGTCGAGCAGTTACCTTGTCCGCTGCGTCCGCTCGGAGTGATTTTCGTCGGTTAAGTCAACTTCTTTCTGTTAATCCAGCGATTCTGTAAAATTCAATTTTGACGGAAAAATGCTATCAGACTAGTAAATTTACGTCATTTTTTAGTCATGGCTTACAGGTTCGCAAAATTTGTTGATTTTATTGGATTTTTAGTGTGGTGAAAATAGGACTTTACTCTTTACTGAAAATCTTAGGAAATTCCTTAAGGATGTCGCAGAGTTCGTTGATGCTGTCGCAGCACATTTCCCCGAATTCTTCTAAAGCGACCTCGCGAGATACCTCGTCATTTTTCATCGTGTCAATGAAACCGAAAATGCTCTCGATCAGACCCGGTTCTTTTGCTCCGCCGCAGGTTTCTTCGCCACAGGTTTCTTCGCCGCACTCTTCAGTTTCTCCGTCTTCGTCTTCACATGTGACGTCGCAAACACATTCGGAACCGGCAGATTCTTCTTCTGATTCATCACTTCCGGAACTTTCAACGATTTCGTTTTCATCTTCCGCCTCGACATTCATCGTTTCAGTAACACCATTCACTGCTTCTGCAATGCCTTCAAATAAACTTTCTGTCATAATTTCCTCCATAAAATTAAGTTGACGTGAAGGATTATAAACGTCGGGTTGGACACATAATGCCCAAGGGTGAAAAAATATGAAAAAATTTTTTCTCATTCTGAGCGCAGCGGTAACTCGGCAGTGCAAACATTTTGCGGAAAGTACGGTTTTGAGCGAAAAAAATTTTGCGGAAAGCGCGGTTTTTGACAAAAAAAATTTTGCGGATTCTTTAAAATATGCTAAATTACTATGCTTTTTTGTTGAGAGGTAAAATCATGGTTTTTAGACGAAAAATTTACGACAAAATGCTCGATTGGAAGTGTAGAAGCAACGGCAAATCGGCCCTTCTGATAAAAGGTGCAAGGCGTGTCGGGAAATCAACTCTGGTCGAAGAATTTGCAAAAAAAGAGTACGATTCTTACATACTGATTGATTTTTCTTTGGCTTCAACCGAAATAGAAGAATTGTTCAAAAATATTCGTAATTTCGATTACTTTTTCCTGCGTCTTCAGAATATGTTTCAGGTGACGCTTTATGAACGGCGTTCAGTCATAGTTTTTGACGAGGTTCAGCGGCAGCCTCTGGCGCGTCAGGCAATCAAGCATCTGGTTAAAGACGGGCGTTACGATTACATTGAAACCGGCTCACTGCTGACTTTGAAGAAAAATGTCGAAAACATCGTAATTCCAAGCGAAGAACACAGCATGATGCTTTATCCGATGGATTTTGAAGAGTTCCGCTGGGTGGTAGAAGACACTATTTCCGGAGACTCCATGCGGCAGATCTTCGGGATGAAGCAGGCGATAGGAGATTCTCTGCACCGCAAGTGGATGCGTGATTTGAGACTTTATATGCTTATAGGTGGAATGCCGCAAGCGGTTGACAAATATCTTACGACAAACAATTTGCAGGAAGTTGATGCCGCAAAGCGTGAAATAATCGAACTTTACGACAATGATTTTCACAAAATAGACGGTAGCGGACTTGCTTCGAGGTTTTTCAGAAATATTCCGGCTCAGCTTTCCAAGCACGCCTCTTCATTTAAAGTGGAAACTGCGACAAACGGGCGAAATTATACAAATGCCGATATAGTGATGGCGAATATGGCCGACAGCATGGTCGTGACAATGGCTTACCATGCGAACGATCCGAATGTCGGAATGGGTTTAAGCCGCGATTTTAACCGCTACAAAATGTTTCTCTGCGACACAGGGCTTTTTGTGACCCTTGCCTTTTGGGATAAGGATTACACCGAAAACACCATCTACAACAAGTTGCTTTCAGATAAACTTTCCGCAAATCTCGGATATGTTTATGAAAATTTAGTTGCGCAGATGCTGCGTACCGCCGGAAACGAGCTTTATTACTACACTTTCCCTGATGGCAGCAACCACAACTACGAAATAGATTTCCTTCTTTCTAAAGGAGACAAAATCGTTCCGATAGAAGTCAAGTCGTCAGGTTACAAAACCCACAAATCATTAGATCTTTTCTGCGAGAAATTCTCTTCGAGGATCAGCGAAAAAATCTTGCTTTATACTAAAGACTACCAGAAAGACGGCGAAGTTCTGTGCATTCCGGCTTATTTCGCGTGGCTGATGTAATTCTTGATGGAAAACATTAATAAAATCAAGCAATTTTATAATTTGGCGCAATTTTTTTTGGCAATTTGGCGCGTTTTTGCTTTGCAATTTGGCGGATTTTCATTCGGTGATTTGGCTTTAAGATTTCTTCAGGAGTTCAGATTTAAGGGGCTTTTACATTTGATTTTTCTGCTCTCAGTTTAAGAAAGCGAGCATGTCAGGTTATTTAAAACTGAAATTAGAAAACGATTTGTCAATCGTCCCAGAAACTTGAAAGAAATCCGAGAAATCCTCCGACAGCCGCACCGACAGCTGTGCCTACAACAGGAATTGCGGAACCTATCGCCGCTCCCGCTGCTGCTCCTGCCGCTGTGTGACCTGCAACTTTTCCGTTTGAAGGGATATCATCGCTGTATGAACTTGAAGTTGTTGTTTCCGGCTCTCTTTCCTTTCTCTGAGAATTCGAGTTGTCAACAATAAAATCAATGAGTTGAGTAATATTGAAGCCATGAGCCGCAGAATAGAAAACAGGTGTGTTTATGGTTTTGCCGGTGCTTTCCTTAATCCTCTGTCTGACAGATTCGGCCTTTTCTTCAAGAAATTCAGCAAGTTTGGCGTCAGGTTCAGCTGTTCTACCGTCCCAGTGCCTTCCTTTCATAGCCATATCGGCCTGATTTACGGCAAAAAGGACATCCTCAGCATCCAGTCCCTGAAAGATATAATTGTTGAGCAGAGCCGATATCGTCCCGAAATCACGTGTAGAACCGTCAATAACAACAAGGACTTTATCTATAAGTTTGCCGCTCACACCTTTTTTTCCGCAAGGGCGGTTGAGATACGAAACTATTTTTTTCATGTGCTCGGCATCATCCTGCGGAGAATCGCCGAGTCCCGGAGTATCATAGAAGCAAAGGTAGTCGTTGATTTTGTATTTGCGCACCTCTTTTGTTTCAGGATCCGCACCGAAGCCCACTTTTGCAGCCTCCTCTCCGAGAAGGGCGTTTATCGTGGAAGATTTTCCTGCGCCGGTAGCGCCGATAAGCAGAATATTGAGCGGCGGGAACTGGAATTTCTCTTTCATTTCGTCAATACGGTACTCTTTGAAATTGATTTCTGTCATTTTATCCTCCTTTTAGTCAAAAAAACTTCCTATAAATCCTATTATTCCGCCGACAGCAGCACCAACAGTTGTTCCAATAACAGGAATTAAACTTCCTATAGCCGCTCCGATCACTGCCCCTTCGGAAGTGGATTTCAGAGTATGCTTCCATCCAAGTTTCTTCTGAATTTTCTCGGCGTAATCATTGGCATCGTTGCTCTCCCATACCTGCTGGTCTGCGTTGGCTTCAAGGTAAGTTGCGACACGTTTTTCCTCGGGGATGCTGTCGATGATGTAGTAAAGCAGCTTTGCCAGGTTGTACGAAGGTTCCTGAGGCTGTCCCTCCTCTTTGTATCCGGCAGAATAAGAGATCGGATCGACTGAAATCTCGCAGCCGTTGAGGATTCTCTCGTGAACAGATTTTTCCTTTTCCTTCAGAAATGCAGCCAGAGTTTCATCCGGTCTGTGGTTTTCGGCATCCCAGTGTTTGCCCTTCATGGCGATATCGGCCTGATTTATCGCGACAAGAAGACGTTTGCTGTCCTTTCCGATGCAGGGTGCGATGACTTTTTCGATAAGTTCGAAAGATGTTCCGAGATCCCTGCTGCTGCCGTCAAGAATTACAAGTGCCACATCGATAAGCAGATTTCCGTCGGCATCGCGTTCCGTGAGTTTTTTAATGATCCCCTCTGCGTGCCTCTTGTCGGCTTCAGGGCCGTCACCGAGTCCAGGGCTGTCCCAGAGAGTAAGACCGTTGTAGTCATACTTCGTGATCAACATCGTCTGCGGATCTGCACCAGTACCGACTTCGGCTTTTTCGATACCGAAAAGTGCGTTGATCGTCGAGCTTTTGCCGCAGCCCGTAGCACCTGTAATAAGAATGTTCGCCTTGTTTTCGCTGGCTTTGAGCAGGTCTGACATAAGGCCGCGTTTTGCATCATCCGTAATCTCTTTGCTGTTTTTAATGTTCTCAAGCATCTGGTCATAAAGTTTTCTCATTTTTGTCTCCTTAAAAAGTTAAAAAAACGAACACACACCCTCTTAAAGCGTTACCGAAACCGTTTTTCCGGAAATTTCTGCAAAAAAAGTTACAAAATTAAAAATTTCTCAAAAAAGCTGGTCTCAGCTTCTTTTTATATTGTATGGGTAGGCGTATATTGCCCAAGGCAGAAAAAATCTGAAAAGATCCTATCATTCTGAGCGCAGCGGTAACTCGGCAGAGCAAACATTTTGCGGGAAGTGCAAAAATTCTTGATTTTCACCAATTTTGACGGAAAAATGCTATTGAACTAGTAAATTTACGTCATTTTCTTCAGATTATATCCCGTCAAATATAATTTAGGCTATATCGTGCATTCCGGCATATTTTGCGTGGCTGATTTTCTTCAGGACTTCAGATTGGCTGGAAATCATTCGATGCAACTTTTTTTTCAAACGAGATGGTATAATCTCTCGTTTTTTTACTAACTTTTGCAAAGGAGATGCAAATGAGTATTTTCGGGTCAAACGGTTTCGGAAGTTTCATCAAATGTGACGGTCCTCGCCTCGCTCAAACGATTGTCCAGCAAGAACTCTTTCCAAGGAAAAAGCGCAAAAAAGCCTGCGATTTCAAGCGCTCGGTTTCCGACTCAGAACTCAAGAAAGGCGAAGTCCTCTGCGTCAACAGAATGGGGGGCGCTTACGACCATTACGGCATATATATCGGCAATAGAAAAGTTATCCACTATTCCGACGAGAGCGGCGACACAGGCAAGGATATCCGCATCCGCGAAGCGACTCTCTCCCGATTCAAAAACAACGCTTCAGAGATCTTCGCCATAGATTTTGAAGCTTACCGAGATTATATCGAAAATCCGGAACTTTTTGACTTCGCAGGGCTTTTCAAACTCGCTTTCGACAACCTTTTCGGAAACGAACTTCACCTCTATTCGCCCGAAGAAACCGTGGAAAGAGCCAAAAGCCGGCTTGGAGAACGCGCCTACAACCTTCTGTTAAACAACTGCGAGCATTTCGCAATCTGGTGTAAAACCGGAAAGTACGAATCGAGTCAGGTGAAGAAATTTGTCGAGATGCTGAGAAATAGCTAAAATGTCGAAATGGATTGATTTTGCTAGGCAAAATTCAGCAAAAGCAGTTTTTGTTTCTCTGAAACACCGTCAGCGAAAAGAGTTTCGTTTTTGTTGATTTGTAGAGCTATTTCTTTAAAATATCTTGGCTCATTAAGATTGGAAATTTTTAGTATTTATCTGGAGACTATCGTGTCTAAAGAAAAAGAATTGAAAGAGTTCCTTCCTAAAAAATCAAAAATGAGCATAGGAAATGTGGTTCATGACATTAAAAAGGTTAATTTTAAAAAAGGATTGGATTCGCTTGAAATTGAGTCTGGAGTTTATGTTTTCGTTCTAAATAAAGATTTAGACCTTGACTATTGTCGTTTTATGTCAGAAGTTACAGGCGTGTATTTTAAAAATAATTGTCCATACACCGTAATTTCTTCAGTTCCGAAAATTAACCTTGACTTTTTAGAAGAAGATGAAGAAAGAACTAAACATTACACTTTGAAAGCCAATCGTATCTTGTATGTTGGCAGAGCTAAAAACTTAAAAAATCGTATTGAAGAACACTTGAATAATGATAATATAAACAAGACCTCATCCTTAAAATTGGGTTTTAACTCAAGGAAAGATATCAAAGATGCTATCGATCTTTGGGTTATAAAAGAAGATAACAATAAAGAGAGAGGACGCTTGGAATCAAAAATAAGAAATGAATACGGATGTTATTTTGGGCAATAATTGGAGGAGACTATGCGAGGCACCATAACAGTAAAAGGAACAAACAGAAATGGATATCCTTATGGAATTATTGAGTCAGCTGGCAAAAAATATTACTTTGATGAACGTAATCTTCAAAACGGAATCACTATGGGTGACCTCTCTATTGGTGATTGGGTAGAATTTGATGCATCAAAAGCAAATAATAGCCGCGACATCGCAATAAACATTAATCCTATCCCAAGGACAGGACTTTTTGTAATAGGGAATCTTTGTAATTTTAAAACTTGCTTCTCAGAAATTACCCGAAAATCAAAGCAACTCGTTGACCCCACAACATTGAATTCTTATGTAGAGCAAATTTGGAATGGGGGAAAGATTGGCATTTTGTGTTACGATGAAAATTTGAAGCAAGTAGGCACAGACAGCAACGAAATAGCCTATTTCTTAATAGCTTTGGGCGATGAATATAAAGATGAAGAGAACAAACAACTTTATGAAGGATACATTAAAGGAATTCCAAGTGCTTTAAAAGAGCATATCTCTATTAACCAGGGTATTTGTGTTGACACACAAGAAAATTGTTTGCAAAAATTGCTCCGTTACCCTTATGAAGTTTGCAAGAAAAATATTTCAGATGCTATAAATTACCTCTCTAGACAAGAACAAGACGAGGATACAAATCAAAAGTTAGTGAAACAATCTTTAGATAAAGCTATAAAAGATGGAACTTTTTATACTCAAAATAACAATAAAAAGTGGATAGATTTTTTTAAGCTTGATGGTATAAAAACTTTAGAAGGAGATGATATTTTTATTACATCTATCAAAGCTATCAAGACAAAAGTTTTAGCTTACTCAAGGGAAGATTTAAAAGATGAGATTCTATCTCTTAATAGATATCATATTGGGAACTTAGAATTTGAAGATTCACGCGCTGCATCAAAATTCTTTGAACAGCTTTCGAACGAAGCAATGTGCGAAAAATGGGGATTTAATAATTCTGTATTAAGATCTTATCTGGGACATACTTATTCTCATTTAATCGTGGAAGATAATAAATTAGAAGAGAAAATAGTGGAAGATAAGGATTTAGAAAATAAAAAGAAGATTAAAGGCCTTGTTTCTGACGAAAACGGGATTTCTCTGAAAGAAGAGCGTAAAATTTTCAACTCAGGTTTGCTTAATAAATTTTTCAGACCGATTTTTATTAGTGGAAAGGTTGGTAAATTTAAAATAGAATTTGGCAATGAATGTTTTGAATGGGAATTGCTTAAAGATTTAAAAATACACTCTGCAAATGATTCAATAATAAGAAGAAATTTTCCTGATAAACAAGAACCTGCCATGGCATCTTACTTTGAATCGACAGATCAAGTTGTTTTCAATTCCAAACTTCCTATATACTTATATGATGAACATATTTTTGATGATGGACTCAAAAATAGTAGAATGTCAAAAAAATATCAGGATCAATATGACCTTATTAAGAATGACAAAGATAAAATGGATAAATTCATTACGAAGATTTCAGGAGAATTTGATACAGCTGTAAAACGCGTCCAATTAATGGCTGAAAGAAATTACAAACTGGCTCTTCCTCAGTTTTTTAGGACAAAAGATGATATGCAATTTTTATTGCCGATATATTTGTCTGGCAATTCTGATATACAACCGGATTGCGCCTTGGCAGTTTCTTTAGAAAAACAAATAGATCCCCAAACGCAAGAAATAACACAATATTATGTCGGAAAAACTATTTTGACACTAGACATGGCGTACAATAATGCTAGATTGATTGCAAAACCAGATATTTTCTGGTTGGATCCTTCTTGGTTAAAAGCTAGCAAAGACGAATCAGACAACGACGACTAACTTCCTCTAAAAAAATTTACAAGCATAACAGTTCGATTTTATTGTAATTTTTCTCGACAGAAGCATCCCTGTCTCTCCATCACCACTCTCAATGCAACTTTTTTTCTTTAGCGCCGATTAAGATGTTCAGCGTTTTCAGTTGTTTGAAAATTGAGCGCTTTTCTAGTAGCTGTGACACTCCTTTCTAGCGGAGTCAATTCCAATGCAATTTTTTTTCTTTTGAGCTGATTAAGATGCTCAGCGTTGTTGATCTTTGACAAATGAGAAGCGGAGCTGAATCCGAACAAAGATCAGCTTTTCGGTTTTTTTACAAACTTTGTCTCATAGGAGGTTCCAATGAGAAATGTTTCCAATGTTCGCGGCACTATCATGCCTGACCCGTTTCCACCTGTTGATTTGGGTGATGTCATCGATCTCTTGAAAAAGATCTTCGGTGATTAGTGGTTTTAGTAACTTTTTCTCTCAGGAGGAGAATATGATTCCTATTCTTGGTTCCATCATCGTCAGCGTTGCCGGCGGTGTCGCAAGTGCTGTTGTCAGCAAAGTTTTGGATGACTAACTTTTTTTCGGAGGTTTTCAATGGAAGACATTCTGATTGCGGTTGTCGATGCTGCGGCGGAAGCATTGAAAGATGTTATCCGCGGTTAGTCACGGTTGGTTTATCAACTTCTTTCATGGAGGGTGCAATGATCATTGATATTATCAAGATCATCCTTGGCGACGATTGGCCTTTTGTTCGCTAATCGGCCTTTTGTCTCTTCCGGCTGGGATCATTCCCAGCCGCCTCAAGGATTTTTCTCTAGTATGCGGGCCTTTTCCTGGTGCCTGCGAAGAATCCATGAGCCATTTAGTAGGTTTGAAAATTGAGAGTTTTTCTAGCAGCTGAGACACTCCTTTTTTGGCGGGTTTGATTCCAATGCAACTTTTTTTCCGAACAGCCAAATAAAGTTCGCTCGTTTTTGTTTTTTGACAATTGAGTAGCGGTGCTGAGTCTGAGCATAAACCGGCGTTTTTGTTGTTTTACCAACTTTTCTCACAGGAGGAGAATATGACAATTCTTGGTTCCATCATCGTCAGCGTTGCCAGCGGTGTTGCAAGTGCTGTTGTCAGCAAGGTTCTGGATGACTAACTTTTTTACGGAGGTTTTTCCGATGGAAGACATTTTGATCGCTGTTATCGATGTCGCTGCGGAAGCATTGAAAGATGCTCTTCGCGGTTAGTCTTGGTTGGTTTATCAACTTCTTTTATGGAGGGAGCAATGATCCTTGATATTCTCAAGATCATTCTTAGCGGACGCGGTCCTCTTGTTCGCTAATCGGCTTTTCTGTCTCTTCCGGCTGGGATCTATTTCCGGCCATTGTTGTTTTACTAACTTTTTCTCATGGGAGGTTCTAATGAGAAATGTTTCTCATGTTCGCGGCAATATCTTGCCTGACCCTTATCCACGTCCATGCGACATCATCGATCTCTTGAAAAAGATTTTCGGTGATTAGTGGTTTTATCAACCTTTTTGAAGGAGGACACTATGTCATTCTTTGACGATTTCTCGCCTGTTGGCAAGATTCTTGCCGGGGTAGGAATGGTTGCGGCTGCGCCGCTTCTTATTCCTGCAGTTGCTGCTATTGCTCCGGCAGCTACTACTGCCGGAATTATGGCCACTGTCGGTGCCAGCGCAGCTACAACTGCAGCAGCAGGCACGGCTGCAACAGTCGCAAGCAAGGCTGTTTCCCATGTAGGAAAAGCAGCTATCGCTTCCGGTGTCAAAGACCTGGTTGACTAACCGGGTCACGGCTGAGATTCACCAGTCTCAGCCGGCTCAAAAAATTTCCTGTAATATTCGTATCTTTTCTTCGCGTCTTCAAGGATTTCATCGGCCATTTTCTGCGGTTTGAGAACTCTGACAGATTTGCCAAGTCCTAAAACCCACGTCTTAAGGCTCTCGAAATCGATGACTTTGTCTTTGTAAAGCCATTTCCCGTCCGGAAGTTCTTTCCAAACAGCGTTTTTTCTGTTTTTCAGCTCGATTTGCAACCGTTTCGGCAGATTTGCTTCGTTGTAGACTATCATTTCGAAGTCGAAAGGCTCTCTTTCACCCTCCATTCCCCAGCGAAGATCGAGAAGTTCGATTTCTCTATCTATCTTTTCCTGCGATATGTCGCAGTCTCGCTGTATAGTTTCAACATCTGAAAGTTTATCTGTTCTAAAATAGCGGATATTGCCGCCGCAAGCTGCCATGCAGTAGTAGAGATTGTCTGCGATCATTCTGACGATATGGAGCGGAGTGATCGTCAAATCTTTCTCATTTTCGTAATTTATCTTGAGAGTTTCTTTGCTTTTTATCGCTTTATCTAGTCGGGAGAGAATCTTGACTCTTTCTTTAGAGGCGTATTCAGGAGCATTTTTAATGAGAATGTCTCCTGAAACTTCACCTTCATTCAGAAAGCTTTCAAGAAAAAGTTTCTCTACTTTCGAAATTTGAAGAGAGAAAATTTCTTTACCTGTATTTGCAACATAATACCTTCCGGCAGTTATCGGAGTATCCAGCTCATCCCATTTTTTCAGCTGTTCTGTAAAGCTGCATTCTTCCTCTTTTTGCAGCTGTTCCGTAGAGTCGCATTCTTCTTCATCTTCATTGTCGTAGGATAAAGCCGGAAGAAGTGTCAGATCAAGCACTTTGGTATTATGGATGTATTTCAGATCTTCTATGATTACGTCAGTCGAAAGCCCGTATTTTTTTGCCAAATCCTTGATAGTTATTCCAATGTCTTCATCTCTTTCGCATAGAGTGTTGATTATGTCGAGAACCCTTTCGAGGGCATTGCATTTATTTATCTTCGCCATCGCTGTACCTCTCTATAGTTCCTTTTGCCGATTCATACATAATTCTTTTGAGATCGGAATCCAGATCCTTTGACGGGTTTTGGCTATGTTTATAAGAGTCTTTGGTGATCCTGCATGAACTGCCGAATTTTCTGAGAATTTTAGTTATATCGCGGACTCCGCGGATTGTGTCTTTGTAAATGATTTTATCGTCTCTGATTTTTGTTTGTGCTGTGGCGCGCCTTGTGTTGGCAAGCTGTTTCACTTTCTCCAGAATTTCTTTTGTATTATCGAATTCTGTCTCTATTTCGTGAGGTTCCTTGGTATCTATAACAACAGATTCTGCAAGTATCTCGTTTATTCTAGAATTATTATAGATCCGGTTATCGGAATCCGTTGTTCCGATATCAGTAATATCTGCAATATCAATTGGAGTTTTATCCCATATATACCTGGAATTATCAGATACTCCGATCAAGTGCATTTTGCCGCTTTCACAGGAATAGACTATTCTTTCGACAGCAAGAGTTACTTCGCGTAACTCTTCTTTCTTGGTTTTCCACTTTATAATCAACTTCCTTTCTTTAAAGGGCTGAGCAAACAATTTGAGGGCGGTTTCGCGATATTTGTCGATTTTTGCTTTATTGTCGCGAATCTGAAGAGAAGAGACCTTTTTCTGAGGATCATTGTCATAAAGTCTGTAACGCATCAAGTCTGCAATCTTTTCGGCGATGTTGTAAAGAACAGACGAATAAGGCGAGTTCTCTCCTGAAGTCATTATTTTTTGGTATATTGTTACCAAAACACGATCCTGGTATTTTGAGATGGAATTTGTCATAGGCGACATGAAATATTTTTTGCCTTCCAGCCGTATCATTCCCGATTCGGACAACTTATCAAGATCGTTTTCCAGATTTTTTCTTACAGAATCCTTCTGTCTGGAATCATCCGAAACTTCGAAATCCATATTTTCAATAAGGTTTTCTACAATTTCATCTTTAGTCAGACCGGGATTTTCTCCAAGCTGTAAAATAACCGCAACCTGTCTGGCTACAGCAGAGGAAGAGTGCTCCGCCACATCCATCACTTCTTCAAGCAAAGTAACCCGATCGCCTTTCAGCTCTATTTTGTTTCCTGCATCTCTAAGACTTTTTATGTCTTCTTTCAGCGTTCGCTCTTTCGTTCCTGTAATTTCCATAAGTTCCTGAATAGAAGCGGAACCTCCTTTCTCGAGCCGCATCAAAATATCGTTCTGCCTCTTTTTCATCACTTCCTTCGTAGCCATAAACCACCTCTCAGAAAAATCAAAACGAATGATTTTAAGCAATCCTGAAAAAAATCACAGATTTTATGGTTTGAAATTTTCCTAATCAGACTCTGTGAGTTTGCGACTTCTGGATGGTTCCGCCGATCGCTTCAATAAATCTCTGAGCCTGGCTTGATTCTTTGACTCCGGTTTTGCACCAGACGGCAAAATGCTCGCAGTTGTTGAAAACAAGGTTGTAGCCTTCACGACCGAGCTGGCTTTCGGCTCTTTTGACGGTCTCTTCGGGTGAATAGAGGGTGAGTTCGTTGTCGAAAAAGGAATCAATAGCAAGTTTGAAAAGTCCCGCGAAGTCAAAAAGTTCGGGATTTTCGATATAATCGCGGTAAGCTTCGAAATCTACGACAAAAACATTCGACGCACCGTCTTTGAACTGCGAGAGAGTTGCTCTGCGGACGCGGATATCGCCACCGAAATCGCTCCCTTCATTGGAAAAATGGATAACTTTTCCGCGTCCGGTGTATATGCCGTAATGGTCGTAGATACCGCCGATCCTGTGGACACCGATGACATCGCCTTTTTTAAGTTCCGAGTCGGAAACCGTGCGGATGAAATCACAACTCTTTTTACGCCTTTTCTTTAAAAAAGTCGGCGTTTGAATGATTGTTTGAGTCACATCGAAAAGATTGCAGGATTTGCCGAAACCTGAACCGAAAATACTCATTGAATTCCTCCTGAAAATAAAAAATAAGCAATTACGCTACTATAAAGCGTTGGAAAAACCGTTTTTCTCAAAATTTTCAAAAAAAGTTTACGGAAGTGATTATAAACGCCGGATTGGGCATACAGTGCCCAAGGGATAAAATTTTTTATTTTTTGAGATTTTTATCGGGTCGATATTGACATTTTTGATATTTTAAGCAAAAATCGCTTGGAATCGTGCGTTTTAGCCGACAAAAATCGCTTGGAATCGTGCTGAAATCGCAAATTCAATCGTTTGGAATCGTGAGGATCAGTGATGAAACGTAAAATTTACAATGAGTTGGTTCGCTGGAAACAAGAGCGGCAGGGAAAAACTGCGGTAATGATTGACGGAGCAAGGCGTATCGGCAAAAGCTACATCGCCGAAGAGTTCGCCAAAAACGAATATAAATCTTATATTCTTGTGGATTTCAACCACGCAGACAAACGTCTTTTTGAGATTTTCGACAATTATCTCCAGAATCTTGATATGTTTTTCATGCAGCTTTCGACTTATTACGGCGTAAAACTTTATGAACGGGATTCAATCATCATTTTTGATGAGGTGCAGCTTTACCCGCGGGCCAGAGCAGCGATCAAATATCTCGTTGCAGACAGGAGATACGATTATCTGGAAACAGGGTCGCTTGTCAGCATAAACCGTAATGTAAAAGACATTGTCATTCCTTCGGAAGAGCACAGAATCCCGATGTATCCCATGGATTTCGAGGAGTTTCTCTGGGCTTTGGGAGACGAAACGACTATGCCGTTCATAAAATACTGTTTTGAACACAAAATGCCGCTCGGACCGGTGCACCGCAAAACAATGGATCTTTTCCGGCAGTATATGATTGTCGGAGGTATGCCGCAGGCTGTGCTTGCATTCACCGAAACAAGGAATTTTGAAGAAACCGACATCGTAAAACGCGATATTCTTGCGCTCTACCGTGCTGATATTGAAAAATACGCTGTAAGCTACGAAAGCAAGGTTAAAAGCATTTTCGACTGGATTCCGGCTGAGTTGCAGCGTCACGAAAAACGTTTCAAACTTGCCGACATATCCGAAACAGCCAGGTACCGAAACTATGAAAGTTCGTTTTTCTGGCTTTCGGACGCTAAAATCGTCAACATCTGCTATGCAGCCACAGAACCGACTGTCGGACTGAAAATGAGAATGGACAAACTCGCACTCAAATGCTACATGGCCGACACAGGTCTGCTTATTTCCCACACTTTTGACGAAAAAATCATCGCTGCTGACAAACTATACAGCAGACTGCTGCTTGACAAACTGGAGATAAACAAAGGAATGCTGGTTGAAAATATTGTCGCTCAAATGCTGTGTGCATCGGGGCATAAACTATACTTCTACTCTTCCTACTCCAAAACAGAATCTTCCGAGCGGATGGAGATAGATTTTCTCATACAAAAGCCTGATCTCACAAACAGGCACAATATATCGCCGATAGAAGTGAAATCTACCACAAAATACACCACTTCATCCCTTGAAAAATTCTCTCACAAATATGCGGAGCAGATATCTCATCCTTGTGTCATTCACTCATCGGACCTGCAGGAAAAGGACGGCGTTTTATACCTTCCGCTTTACATGACTCCGCTGCTTTAAGTTTTGAAAGATTGCCATTCGGTAATCTGGCTTTAAGATTTTCGGAGTTGTTTAGTGAAAATAAGACTCGGAATTTACAGAAAGAAGTTGACTTAACCCGGGGAATTTCAGAAGTTTTTCAGCTTGACTATTGTGAAGTCACTTTGCGAACACTTTTTTCGTATTTGTCAGGTAACGCGATTTTTTAGATGAAGAATCTAAAATAAGATAGCCTTTTTCGACAAGATTATCCAAGACGTTTTTTCTGAAATAAGTCGAAGGGTGAACACCTACATGTTCTGCAATTTCTGCAACAGTTCGACTTCCGTTAAAACAAAAAGCTAATATTTTCAAGTCGTTTTTCCCTTCAAGGATTGCATCGGCATAGACTTCGGGAACACTGTTTTCATCTACGATACCGCTGAAAGTGAGATTTGGCAGAACCAGCGTGAAAGAAGAGGCCGAAGAAGAGATGTAGGGCTTGTATTCATCCCCTTTTCCGGCGTAATCGTGTTCAATCTTGTCAAAACCGGAACCTTTCGACTCCATATATCTGCAAAATTCAAGAACCGAGCATATAACTTCGTTTCTGCGGCGCGGGATTATTGAAGAAATTCTTGTTTCTTTCTCGATTTCACGCACTCCGAGCAAAGCTCCGGGAGAAGTTATTTCAAGGCGGTCTTTAAACATATTTATTTCTATCTGAGAGCCTGAAATGAAATAATTTCTGTGTGCAACGGCATTTACAACACCTTCGGTTATCGAACGGATCGGATATGAAAAATAATCGACCCGCCCTGTATCTTCCTTCCGATAACCGTTTATCGAATGGTTTTGTATGAATTTCGCAGCAAAAACAATGCTTTCGAGGATATTTCCGCTAAATTCTTCGCTTGCCAGAATGAGAGAACTCCCTTTTGTCGTTCCCGGCCAGAGCGTCGCCGTGATTTTCGTTCTATCGTCTGACAAATCGTCTTTAAAAAGCAGCGCTCCGCGTGAAAGCATTCTTCTTCTATCCATAAAACCTATTGAAATCAAAGCCTTTTCCGTAAGTTCCGAATCAGTTTTATCTTTATACACCTTAAAAAGGTCATTGAAATCCTCACGTCTGAAAACGACATCAGTAAACGGCTGATCGAACGGATTGCTGTCACTCATCAGAATCAGATCGCGTATCTGCTCGGAAGTCGCAAGAACTGTATTCCCGAAATTCCGCACATAAATCCCAAGAAGACCTTCTTCGTGCAGCGTAACCGGAAGCACTTTTGACGGCTCGACAACAACTTCGAGCACGAATCTTCCGCCGCATGGAACAGCGTTTATTTTGTAAGCCACAGCAGGTTCAAGACGCTGTTTGATCTGGCGGTGAATCATCAAAACCGTTTTGTCGGCAGTATTGTGATCCAGCGCAACGACCTTGTGTGTTTTGTTTTCAACACCGATAAAAAGGTGTCCGCCTTCGGTGTTTGCAAAAGCCGCAATCGTCTTCAACCAGCTGATTTCCTTACTCTTTCCAGACTCGGAAACACCTTCTTCAATAATCCCTTTGAACTCGTTTCTGGTGTCTTCGATATTGAGTCCTGGAATCAATTCATAAATAAACATTCTGCCTCCAACAAAATTACCGATAGGTATTATAGTCGTAAAAACAGAAGAATCAAGCAAAAAGTGAAGTAAACTTCATTCAACTTCACTCATTACTTCACAAAAACTTCACACAACTTCACAATTCAGTTCACTGTTTTGTGAAGTGGTTGCCTTTTATAAAATTAGTTTGTTGTCGTCATAAGCAAACAGCACGATTTTACACGAGAGAATGGGCATACAGTGCCCAAGGAGATAATAAAAAATCAGACCCTGTGAGTTTGCGACTTCTGGATGGTTCCGACAACCGCTTCAAGAAATCTCTGAACCTGGCTTGATTCTTTGACTCCTGTTTTGCACCAGACTGCAAAATGCTCGCAGTTGTTGAAAACAAGGTTGTAGCCTTCACGACCGAGCTGGCTTTCGGCTCTTTCGACAGTCTCTTCGGGTGAATAGAGGGTAATTTTTTTGTTACCAAACAATTCTCTTAATGCGATTCCCGCAATTCCTTCTTCCAACAACAAATTCAACCAACCAGGATTTTCGACATAATCGCGGTAAGCTTCAAAATCTACGACGAAGACATTCGACGCACCATTTTTGAATTGAGAAAGAGTTGCTCTGCGGACGCGGATGTCGCCGCCGAAATCGCTTCCTTCATTGGAAAAATGGATAACTTTACCGCGTCCGGTGTATATGCCGTAATGGTCGTAAACACCGCCGATCCTGTGAACACCGATGACATCGCCTTTTTTGAGTCCCGAATCAGAGACCGTGCGGATGAAATCACAGCTCTTTTTGCGCCTTTTCTTTAAAAAAGTCGGCGTTTGAATGATTGTTTGAGTCACACCGAAAAGATTGCTGGATTTTGAACCAAAAATACTCATTTAATTCCTCCTAAATTTTTTGATATTTTTTTCTTCCGGCTTGCCACATATTCGCTGCGGAGCTCGTCGGTTTCTTCGAGAGAGCCGTTTCCGTTCTGGAGTTTTACTGCGCTTCTGAGAAAGCGTGCTTCGGCTGAATCTTCGTCAAGTTCTGCGTATTCGATCCAAAGAGGGTTCGGATGTCCGTGCCTGAAAAAGCCGTCGTCGGGCGAGAGAAAATCGACAGTTGTCGCAACATCGGTGAAATCTACGAAACCTTTGAGGTCGGTTTTTGCCCGTCTGTCGAAATTCCAGAAATCCTCGTCATCTTTGGGAGACCACATTATTCCGGTTTCAGGTTTTCTGTTTTTGAATCTTTTGTCGCAGACGGTGACGATGTCGCCTTTTCTGAAAGGATGAGGCAGCGTGACATAGTTTTGTTCGGCATAGACGCTGTCGGCCTCGTCTTTATTTTTCGGCTTG
>JAEEGL014301627.1_pt1 | contig 28619 bp, 22 predicted proteins | sample 9134231 | NCBI WGS metagenome assembly JAEEGL01 (sample SAMN16246548, study PRJNA631951) | gut metagenome | biome: gut microbiome; feature: rumen; material: fiber-attached | host: Bos | place: Iran: Karaj | collected 2018-10 | reverse complement strand
CCGTTCGTTTCGGTGGATCCCCCACCCCCCATAATCCCCCGTCCCCCCTTCCCCCCGCAATTCGAAGAATTTATCCGGGGGGCGCCGCGGGCCCCATCGATCTATCATCGACGGGAGGGGTAAGGGGGTTTACCGGGGTTCCCCGTTGTGAACTTGTTCGCAACGGGGGTTCACGGTTTGGGGGTTGGCGCGATCTATCGCGCCGGAGGGGTGGGTAACCCCCAAAAGTGATCGGGATATGCCACACGTTAGGTACGTGCGCCGTAGGGGTCGGCGCCTCGACGACCCTTTTAAAAATGGATTGCCCTTCGGGCATGAATTACGCCTGACGGCGCATGAATTAACGGCGATGCCGTCATGAATTACGCCTTTGGCGCGTGAATTGCCGCTGTCGCGGCATGGATTACGCTTCGCGCATTAAATTCCGCTTGCGCGAAATTCTCGATTCTGCATTCCGTCAAACTTCTCCTCTCTTTCCTCTTTCGGCTTGACAAATCCGCATTGTGCGTATATAATATAAAAAAACGGCTCCGGCGTACGGGGCGGGAAGGAAGAAAAATCATGGATCTCGATAAACTTTATTTTGACGAAAACGAAAAACCCCTCGACAATATCGCGGCCGACGGAGGATTTACCGGCATATTCCGTAAAATAGCCTGCGTGGGCGACAGTCTCTCGTCGGGCGAATTCGAGGTTCGCCGCGAAGGTCAGCCGACGGTATATCTCGATATGTTCGATTATTCGTGGGGGCAGTACATAGCGCGTCTTGCGGGATGCAGAGTCTATAATTTCTCACGCGGCGGTATGACCGCGGTCGAATACTGCGACAGCTTCGCCGAAGCGATGGGCTACTGGGATCCGGAGAAGGCGGCGCAGGCGTATATCATCGCGCTCGGCGTGAACGACCTTTACGGTCTCAATCAGGAGGTCGGCTCCGTCGCCGACGTCTGCGACGAAGATCACAAAAAGAACAAACCGACCTTCGTCGGCAGATACGCCGAGATAATACAGAGATACAAAAAGATCTCGACCGACGCGAAATTCTTCCTTGTGACGATGGTCAAAAGCGAAGCCGATAACGAAAGAAAAGAAGCGCACAGAAAAGCGCTGTACGATCTCGCCGAACACTTCGACAACTGCTACGTCATCGACCTGTACGAGTATATGCCCGTTGAGGACGCGAAATACAGAGAGAGATTTTACCTTGAAGGCCATCTCAACCCCTGCGGATATATGCTGACGGCGAAGATCGTTTCCTCGTACATAGATTACATCATAAGGCACAACATCGCCGATTTCCGCCGCGTGGCGTTCATCAATACGGAATATTCCGATTCCAACCTGAAAAAAGGAAAATGAGATGAAAAGGTCCATCGCGTTCATCCTCCTTCTCGCGGTCTGCACCGGTATATGCGCCTGCGGTCAGGCGCAGTCCGCCGATACCGTAAAGCAAACGGAGAAGGCGCAGACTCAGCCCGTTGCCGAAGCGCCGACGGAATCCCCGACCGAAGCCGTAACAGAACCGCCGAAGCCCCGTTATTACGACGGTCAGATGGTATATTTTGAAGACTTTTCATCGTACGGCGACGTTGAAGGCACCGACGGGACCGTGTCGGCTCTCGGCTGGCGGATACTCACCGCCGCGGACCTTGCGCCCGGCGACTGGGATTCCGCCCTTTCGATAAAAAACGGCGAGCTGATCGTTGAAAATTACAGCGAATCTACCGGCGGTACGGACAGTTACGCCCTTATGCTGCAGCCGAATTATATGAAGCAGGTCAGAAGATACGGTAAATATACGCTCCAGTACGACGTGACCTATACCGCCGCCGGCAACGCCAAAAGATATATCAATATCGTTACCGAGTACAGCGAAGCCGGATATAACTCATATCATTTCCGCATCGGCGGTTACGGCAACAATCAGTGCCGCTGCTATGATGAGTGGTTCACGTACGATATAGCGGACGACTCCGATCTCTATGCCGCACAGAAAAAGAACGGAAACGGCTCCACAACGATAGCGATGAAACTGCTCGGGCTCGACGGAGAGACCGACACGGCGGAAGCGGTAAACAATTTCAAAGACAAAACAGTCACTGTCCGTATACAGCGTGATCTGAAAAACGGCAGCGCAGTGTATATGAAGACCGCCGATATGGAAAACTTCGTGCCCGTCAGCAGATCCAGCGAGCTTTCAAAAGGATACGATTATCTTGAAGACGTCATCGGCAACGCCGTCTGTCTCAAAGTCGGCGGAAAGATCAACGGCAGAGTTGACAACGTAGCGATCTGGCTCGGCTTCACCGATATGCCCGAAGACAAAACCGTAACGTACCAACCGTAAAGAAACGGATTTTATTCAGTATTCCAAAAAACCGGCCGGAACGGGAATCTCCCGCCCGGTCGTTTTTTCGCGGCGCGAAAAAAACAACGTCGCCGCAGGCAAACTCATAGTTTTAAGTTATAAGTTCTTCACTTGTAAAGTCTCAGTCGTCAACAGAAAAGTTGAAACAGGAATTCTTCACGGGGGATGCCCCCGCCCCCCTATATCCCCCGTACCCCCTTCCCCCCGCAATTCTTTCCCAGGGGGGCGCCGCGCGGCGAGCCCCAAGAGATCTTTGATCGCTTGGGAGGGGTTAAGGGGGTTTGGGGGTTGTAAGGGTGGGAATCCCCAAGGGCGGCGAAGCCGCAAAGAAAGTCGCATAGCGACACCTTGACCCGGCGCAAGCCGGATTTCATCGCAAAGCGATTTCATCCGACGAAGTCGGATCTCACACGGCGAAGCCGTATATCACTGCGACCCCGTCGCCTGCGGGGGCGCCGCGCGCGTGATCACCGTAAGAAATCGGCTTGAACCGCCGTATGATTATGCTTGTTCGAAAGCCGGTAAACTTATTCACTATTCACTATTACCTCTTAATTCGCGTCAGCCTGCCGCGCCCCAAAGTAAGTGCAACGACTTTGGGAGGGGTTAAGGGGGTTTGGGGGTCAGTAGGGTGGGACCGGGGTTCCCCGAAAACGAGCTTGTCGAGTTTTTGGGGGTTCACGGTGGGCAATCCCCAAGGGTGCCGTATGGCACACGGAAATCGCGAAGCGACACCTTATTCATTCGTCCTGTCTGCAAGGGGTTCCCCCCGGCACGAACGAAGTGAGTGTTGGGGGTTCACGTAGGGGTTCCCCGACGTGAACAACGTGAACGTTGGGGGTTCCCGTACGCGACGCTTTCACAAGATCCGCCTCATGCGCAAAGCCTTGATTTGCCGTTCGGCAATATCTTTTTTCATTTATTTTTTAAAAAATAAGTCTGTTCGGTGTTGCATTTTTCAATAATATGTGGTATAGTTATGATAGATTAGTATACAAATCTCAGATAGGAGCGAAAAATGTCTCTGACTTTTATCGGCGGGATACACCCGCGCGAGAATAAGAACGCAAAGAACAAGCCGATAGAGATGCTGCCGCCGCCGAAAACGATACGGCTGCAGATGTCTCAGCATATCGGCGTACACTGCACGCCGACCGTTTCCGTCGGAGATCACGTGTATAAATATCAGTGCATCGGCAGGATAACCGCCGGGCTCGGCGTGCCGGTTCACTCGAGCGTTTCAGGTACTGTGACCGAGATAACAAAAAGCGTCACGCCCGATAACGTCGAAAAGCAGACCGTAGTGATCGATAACGACGGGCTCAACACTCCCGATCCGTCGGTGTGCGGCTACGACGGTCCACTCTCCGGACTGTCTCCCGAGCAGATAATCGACATCGTGCGCGAAGCCGGTATCTCCGGCATGGGCGGCGCCACCTTCCCTTCCTACGCGAAGATAAATTCCGCCGCCGGCAAAGTGAGCCGTCTCATTATCAACTGCTGCGAATGCGAGCCTTATATCTGCGCCAACTACCGGCTCATGATCGAAGATCCCGACGCGGTGATCAACGGCGCCAAGCTGCTTATGAAGGCGCTGGGTCTGCGCAGATGCGATATAGCGATAGAAGACAACAAAAAAGAAGCGATAAAGCTCTTTACGAAAAAGCTCGCCGGCAACCCGATGTTCACCGTGCGGATGATGAAAACAAAATATCCGCAGGGCGACGAACGTCAGCTGATCTACGCTATCTATAACATTATGATACCGCAGGGCAAACTGCCCGCCGACGTCGGCTGCGTGATCTTCAACACCGAGACAACCGCGGCGGTCTACCGCGCCGTGGCTCTCGGCATACCTCTCTGCGAGAGGATAGTCACCGTCGACGGCGACTGCGTGAAAGAACCCAAAAACATCCTCTGCCCCATAGGCGCTCCGCTCTCGGATCTCGTGGATTTCTGCGGCGGGCTCGTAAAAACCCCGAAAAAAATTATTTTCGGCGGTCCGATGATGGGTCAGGCGCAGTGGGACATACACGCGCCGGTGTCGAAAGGCACCTCGGCCGCTCTTCTCCTCTCTTCCGCGCAGACTACCGAATACGAACACAGAAGCGCCTGCATACGCTGCGGCAAATGCGTCAGCGTGTGTCCGATGCACCTTATGCCGACGTACCTCGCTTCGTTTTCGCGCACCTACAATTTCGATATGTGCGAAAAATTCGGCGTTATGTCCTGTGTGGAATGCGGCAGCTGCACTTACGTCTGCCCCGGTTCGGTGCCGATCGTACAGCTCATCCGCTCGGCTAAAGTGCGCATCAAAGAAAACCGTGCAAAGAAAAGTTGAGTGTAGACAATGAAAAAACGTGAATTGAACCGTTCGGCAAACGATTTTGACAAAATGCTGACCGTCTCGCCGAACCCTCACATAAAAAGCAGCGAAACGACGACCTCTCTGATGCTCTGCGTGATCATCGCGCTCGCTCCGGCGACGGTCTGGGGCGTATATCAGTTCGGTCTGCGCGCTCTTATGATAATACTCGTCAGCATAGTATCGTGCGTGGCGTCGGAAGCGCTCTCGTCGCTCATATTCAAGCTGAAATTCTCGATAACCGACCTTTCGGCGGTCGTCACCGGGCTTCTGCTCGGGCTGAACCTGCCCGTCAGCGTTCCTCTGTGGATGCCGGCGGTCGGCGGCGTGTTCGCGATAGTGATAGTAAAACAGCTTTTCGGCGGCATCGGCAAGAACTTTCTTAACCCCGCGCTCTGCGCGAGAGTGTTCCTCTTCTCGTGGGCGCACGAGATGACGTTTTTTACCGCGCCGAAAACGGCTCTGCCTCTCTTCTCTTCCGAGATAGACGCCGTGTCGACCGCGACTCCGCTCGCGTCGCTCAACGAAGGGCTTCTGCCCTCTACGCCGATACTCGATCTCTTCATCGGCAAACAGCCCGGCTGTATCGGCGAGATATCCGCGATGCTGCTTCTTGCCGGCGGTCTGTTCCTCATCATCAGAAAAGTGATCTCTATACGCATACCGCTCGCTTTCATCGGCACGGTGTTCGCACTGACTTACCTCTTCCCGCTCGGCGACCAGGACGTGCATTTTGCCGTAGCTTCGGTATTCTCCGGCGCTCTTTTCCTCGGCGCGTTCTTCATGGCGACCGATTACACCACCTCGCCGTGCACGCCTATAGGTCAGATAATATACGGCGTCGGCTGCGGAGCCCTTACGGTGCTGATACGCTACTTCGGCGGTTATCCCGAGGGCGTGTCGTTCGCGATACTGATAATGAACCTGTTCGTGTGGTTCATAGATAAATTCACAAAACCCAAACCTTTCGGCTTCGTAAAGCCCGAAAAACCGAAAAAAGCGGAAGGAGGCGAAGCGAAATGAACACTTTCAAGTCTGTCGTTCTTCCGCCTCTCGTGCTTACGGTGATATGCGCGCTGATCGCGCTGATGCTCGGCTTCGTCCACTCCGTGACGGCGGCTCCGATCGCCGAAGCTGAAGAAAACGCGAAGACCGAGGCGATCCACGCGATATTCCCCGACGCGACGGAGATAAAGCAGATCGATTTGCCGGAACAGACCGATCCCGACAGGCAGATAAACGCCGTTTACTCGGTCGAAAACGCCGGCGGCTTCGTCGGCTACGCCGTCAACGTGACGGTCGGCAGCGGCTACGGCGGCGAGATAAACATGACCGTCGGCATATCGCGCGACAACAAGGTCAAAGGTCTTGAAATAGTCAGCCATTCCGAGACGGCGGGTCTCGGGGCGCGCATCGACGAGCTTTCGTTCCGTCAGAGATTCAACGGCATAGAAGAGCAGGCGGTCATAGGCGGCAACGTCGACGCCATATCCGGCGCGACGATATCGTCGAAAGCCGTCGCGGCGGGCGTAAACGCGGCGCTCGGCGCCGTTTCGCCGCTGTTTGAAACGGGCGGAGAAGCGCATATCGGCGCATTTTGCGGGGAGGTGATCTCATGAGCGGATTTTTCCGCGTGATAAAAGAACGTTTCAAAGAGGGGTTCATAACGAACAACCCGACGTTCATACAGTTCATCGGCATGTGTCCGACTCTCGCGACGACCACGAGCGCGAAAAACGCGCTCGGCATGGGGCTCGCCGTAACGGCGGTCCTCGCGTTTTCGAACACCGTGATATCGCTTCTGCGTAAGATAATACCCTCGCAGGTACGCATCGCCGCGTTCATCGTCATAATTTCCGGCGCGGTGACGGCTACGGAGCTCCTTATGAAGGCGTTTTTGCCGGCGCTGAACGCCGCGCTCGGCATCTTCATACCGCTTATCGTCGTAAACTGCATAATTTTAGCGCGCGCGGAGGCGTTCGCGTCGAAAAACAAGGTCTTCCCTTCTTTCGTCGACGGTATAGCGATGGGACTCGGCTTCACGGGCGCTCTGTTCCTTATAGGTTCGGTGCGTGAGATAATCGGAGCCGGCACGTGGTTCGGCATGAAAATAACGCCGGCGGCGTACAGTCCCGCGACGATATTCATCATGGCGCCCGGAGCGTTCTTCACGCTCGGCATACTCGTCGCGATAACAAACAAGATAAAGTACAGCGTGAGCGAAAGAAAGCGCAAAAAAGAGGCAAACGCCGCTCTTGCGCTCGGTGATCGCGCCGAAAAGCCGACAGAGGAGGAGACCGTATGAAAGAAATACTCGTGATACTCCTTACCGCCGTTCTTACGCAGAACTTCGTTTTCATCAAATTCATGGGCATATGCCCGTTTCTCGGCGTATCGGATAAAACGGACAAAGCCGTCGGCATGAGCTTCGCCGTCATCTTCGTAATGACGCTCTCTTCCGCGGCGACGTGGTGCGTTTATCACTACGTTCTGATCCCTTACGGACTCGAATATCTGAAGACCGTCGCGTTCATTCTCATAATCGCGTCGCTCGTTCAGCTGATCGAGATGTTTTTGAAGAAATTCATTCCCGCGCTGTACGCGTCACTCGGCATATATCTGCCCCTGATAACGACCAACTGCGCCGTGCTCGGCGTCGCGCTGATAAACATTCAGCAGGACTATTCGTTCGTTCGCTCCGTTTTCTACGGTTTCAGCTCGGGGCTCGGTTTTATGGCGGCAATTGTCATATTTGCGGGCGTCAGAGAAAGAATGCAGCTCTCTTCTCCGCCCCGCGCGTTTCGCGGTATGCCCATCGCGCTGATAGCCGCGGGGCTGATCGCAATGATATTCTCCGGCTTTTCCGGATTCAGTGTTTGATTATTGCATTTAATTATTATAATATATAATTGGTGAATTATGGAAATTCTTGTTCCCGTACTGTGGTTTCTGGGCTTCGGTCTCGTCTGTGGCGCGCTGCTCGCGCTCGCCGGGCGCATTTTCGAAGTCAAGAAGGATGAAAAAGTCGAAAAAATAAAGGAAGCTCTGCCCGGCGCTAACTGCGGCGGCTGCGGCTTTTCGGGCTGCGAGGCACTCGCCGTCAAGATCGCCAAAGGCGAGGCTCCGCCCAATTCATGCCCCGTCGGCGGCGCGAAGACCGCCGCGGCGATAGCGGAGATAATCGGCGTCGCCGCCGAAGAGCCCGTAAGGATGCGCGCGCAGGTGATCTGCTGCGGCGTTGCCGATCTGGCTAAGATAAAATATCACTACGAGGGCGAATCCGACTGCAACGCCGCGGTAAAACTCGGCGGAGGCGATAAAACCTGCCGTTACGGCTGTCTCGGTCTCGGTTCGTGCGTCGCTCACTGCCCTTTTTCGGCGATCTCGTTAAAAGACGGCGTCGCTTTCGTCGATTATGAGAAATGCACGGGCTGCGGCGTCTGCGCCTCTTACTGTCCTAAACACATAATAAAGCTTATTCCGTTCAGCGCCCGCGTATGGGTCGGCTGTTCTTCTCCGGATAAGGGCGCGGATCTTCGAAAGGTCTGCGACGCCGGCTGTATCGGCTGCCGCCTCTGTGTCAAAGCGTGCGAAAACGGCGCGATCACCGTAAACGACAATCTCGCGTCCATCGACTATTCCAAATGCACGTCGTGCGGTAAATGCGCCGAAAAGTGCCCGAGAAAGATCATAAAAACGTCATTTAAGACTTCGGAGGCGGAAAAATGAGCAAAATATTAGCTTTTGCCAACCAGAAAGGCGGCGTCGGCAAGTCGACGTCGGCGATAAACATAGCCGCGGCGTTTTCTCTCAAAGGCAAGCGCACGCTTCTCGTCGACTGTGACCCCCAGGGCAACACCACAAGCGGCGTCGGCATAAACAAAAAGAACATTCGCGCCTCGGTATACGACGTTCTCATATCGCGCGTCGAGCCCGGAGCCGCCGTGATACCGACAGGATTTGACAGTTTGTTCATAATTCCGTCAAATATTAAGCTCGCAGGCGCGGAATTTGAACTCGTAGACGCGGAAAACCGCGAAAAAAGGCTGAAAAAAGCCATAGATTCGTTAAAAGACTCTTATGACATCATTATAATCGACTGTCCCCCTTCTCTCGGGCTTCTTACGATAAACGCTCTCGTCTGCGCCGACGGCATAATCGTGCCGATGCTCTGCGAATACTTTTCGCTCGAAGGGCTGACTCAGCTTCTGATATCGGTAAAAGAGATAAAACGCAGATATAACCCCTCGCTTGAACTTACCGGCATTCTGATCACGATGTATAACGGCAGACTCAACCTTTCGCAGGAAGTTGCCGCCGAGCTCAAGAAATATTACGCCGACCGGCTGATACCGACGATAATACCACGAAGCGTCAAGATCTCCGAAGCGCCCGGCTTCGGCGAGCCGATACAGTATTACGATAAGCACGGCAAAGGCACCGAAGCGTACAACAGCGCCGCCGACGATATTCTCAGGCGTATATGACGATCCGCGAAATGTTCCACGTGGAACATTTCGAAATACCGGCGCGATCGCCGCCGGAAACAATAATTGTTCCACGTGGAACATTTTCTGGAGGTAATATGAAAAAGAAAGCAATGGGCCGCGGCCTTGACGCGATATTCGAATCAAACTCCGGCGCGGACAGCGACGGCGTTTCCGTTCTCAGTTTGACAGACGTAGTCCCCAACCCCGGCCAGCCGCGTAAATCGTTCGACGCCAACGCGCTCGCGGAGCTCACCGAATCGGTAAAGAAGCGCGGAGTGATCCAGCCGATACTCGTTCGCGAGGCGGGCGACGGCTTTTACGTCATAATCGCCGGCGAAAGGCGTTATCGCGCGGCAAAAAACGCGGGTCTTACCGAGATACCAGCGATAATAATGGATATAAGTGAGGGCGACGCCGCCGAAATATCGCTTATAGAGAATATTCAGCGTCAGGATCTCAATCCCATGGAGGAAGCCGCGGCTTACAAGTCGATAATGGACGATTTCGGGCTCACGCAGGAGGAACTGTCGGAGAGAATAGGCAAACCGCGTTCAAGCGTTGCAAATATGCTGCGTTTGCTCGAACTTCCGCCGGAGATCGCCACGTACGTAGCGGGCGGCGCGCTTTCCGCCGGTCACGCCAAGGCGCTGATGTCGCTGAAAGACAAATCCCACCTTACCGAAGTCGTTTCATCCGTGATGAAACTCAATCTATCTGTAAGAGCTACCGAAACTTATGTCAAAAGATTGAACAATGAAACGAAGACCGTCGTGCGCGATCCCGTTAAGGTCAGTTATGACCGTGCGCTTTCCGAACGTATGTTCGCTTCGCTCGGCAGAAAAGTCAGGATCAACTCGGGCAAGAAACGTACGGTCGAGATAACGTACACCGATAACGACGACCTCGAATCGCTCATAAAGAAGCTCTGCGGCGACGATATTTTTGATTTTTGACGGATTTTGCCTGTAAAGTTAAATACAAGTTCACAGTTTTATAAAGACAAATCTAAATAAAAAGTTTATAATAGCCTTTACAAATATAGTTTTTTCCTGCGGGATATCGAAATAAAACTATATGTTGTAAAGGCTTTTTAATCGGGAGGTGACCGGGGATGTGGTCTTATTTCTTCGATCCGGCGACTGAATCTTATCCGGAATTTTCGCAGAGCGTGCCGATCATAGTTTTTTCCATGTTCGTCGGCGTTGCGCTTGCCGCGGCGATATCGCTCTACTATAAGAAAGTTCTCGGTTCGTTTGTCGCGTTTCTTCTCAAAAGCGGCGCCGACAGCGAAGCCACCGCGATCAGATTGTCCGAAACGTCGTATGCAAAAAACCCGTTCGTCAGGTCGGCTATTCGCGGCGGCTCGGTCTACCGCAGCGTACTGCGTTCCGTCGCGCCGGACGGCGCCTCGCCGGGCAAGCGGCTGAAAGAAAAGAACGCGTTCGTTCTGCAGTCGTCTTACTATATACCGGAGGAGCTTTCGTTCCGTGCGGAAAACCTGTTTTTAAAACGCGGCACTACGCTTTTGTCCGCGATCATAGGCATACTGCTTTGTCTGATAATCGGCGCGCTGTCGCTCGTCGTCATACCGGATCTTTTACAGATGCTGCAGAATCTTATCGCTTCAATGTCATAAACCCCGCTTTTGGCGGTTATAATTAAATAAATACATATTACGGAGTTTGCTGTGAAAACCAAGGATACGCCGAAAAACAAATTAGTCATAACGATAATCAAAATACTGATCTTCGCGCTTTTGCTCGCCGGGATCGCTTATCTTATTCTGTTTCTCTCGGGATACCGCCTCATCGTTTACAAGTCCGAGGCGGGCGATACGAGATTTATAGGTAAAATAGGCAAAAACAGGGAGCCGTCTGTCGGCAACGTCTATTTTGCCGACGGCTCTAAAGCCAAGATCGACCTCACGCAGAAGAGGATCGAGTATTCAGACGGTTCCGTCTACGTCGGCGACACGGCGGAGCTTCATCCAAACGGATACGGAAAACTGACGTTTCTGTCGGGCGAATACTACGAAGGCGACTTCGTCTACGGTCAGATGACCGGTTACGGAGTTTACGTCTACGCCGACGTCATAGGCGACCGCTACGAGGGGTATATGGAGAACGGGAAGAGAAGCGGTACCGGCAAATATACCTGGGCGGACGGCTCGTACTATGAAGGATCGTATAAGAACGACATGAAGAACGGCGACGGCACGTATATCTGGTCCGACGGTTCGAGCTATACCGGCTCGTACGTGAACGACGTCAAAAACGGCAAAGGCGTTTACGAATACGTAAACGGCGACAAATACGAAGGCGATTTCGCAAAAGACGTGCGCGAAGGCGAAGGCACGTATACCTGGGCGAACGGCGAAAGCTATACCGGCCAGTTCAAAGACGACAAGATGGACGGCCACGGCACGTATACGTGGACGACCGGCAGAACGTACGAAGGCACGTTTTCCGAAAACCGCATCGTGTGGGAAAAGAAATGAGAGTCGAGAATTGCGCGAAGCGTAATTCATGCGCCGCAAGGCGTAATTCATGACGGCGCAGCCGTTAATTCATTCGCCAAAGGCGAATTTCATGCGCCGTAAGGCGTAATTCACGCTGCGAAAGCGGCAATTCATTCTTTAATTCGGGTCGTCGAGGCGCCGACCCCTACGGTGCGTGAACCAATCGTTCGATTAAACTCGTTCGTTCTTGGGGGTTTCCCCACCCCTCCGCTCGCATACGCTCGCAACCCCCAAACCCCCTTATCCCCTCCCGTCGATCATAGATCGAGGGGGCGCGCGACGGCGAGAAAAAAGCCCCATTTGAAAAACGGGGGGATGGTGGGGGCTTTGGGGGCGGTTAAGGGGGGGAGGGGAGTCCCCAAAAGCTCGACTCGTCAGAGTCGAATTTCACCGCGCCGGGATTCCCCAACACGAACAAAGTGAGTGTTGGGGGTTCGCGGAAGCGATTTCACACGCGAAGCGTATATCACACGCCGAAGGCGTATTTAACTGCGGCGCAGCCGCTTTGGGGGGCGGGGAGTCCCCAAAAAGCGGCGTAAGCCGCAATTCATGCACCGCAAGGCGTACTTCACGCCGCGAAAGCGGTAATTCATTCTTTAATTCGGGTCGTCGAGGGCGCCGACCCCTACGGTGCGTGAACCAATCGTTCGATTAAACTCGTTCGTTCTTGGGGGTTTTCCCACCCCTCCGGCGCGATAAATCGCGCCAACCCCCAACCCCCCCTTATCCCCTCCCGTCGATCATAGATCGAGGGGGCGCGCGGGAGCGAGAAAAAAAGCCCCGTTGAATAACGGGGGGATGGTGGGGGCTTTGGGGGCGGTTAAGGGGGCGGGGAGTCCCCAAAAACTCGGCTCGACAGAGCCGAATTTCACCGCGCCGTGTTCCCCAACACGAACAAAGTGAGTGTTGGGGGTTCGCGGAAGCGATTTCACGCGCGAAGCGTGAGTGAAGCGCTCATATATATCGCATTTCCGTCAGGAAATATATCGCTGAAGAGCGGGACGTTCTTCGGGCGCGATATGATGCAAGCGGCGTGATGAAACGTCAGGTGCAGGCAAACCGCATAAGAAAAGCCGCTTTCGCGGCTTACGTTCTCAATTTTCACTTCTCAATTATACTTCGGCAGATAATCTCCGTGCGCTTCGATCAGCGCGTCGCAGAGTTTTACGATATCGTCTATCGACAGCTCCGCCGCGGTATGCGGCTCCATCATAGCCGCCTGATATATCAGATCTCTCTTTTTCGTGACGGCGGCTTCGATCGTAAGCAGCTGTACGTTGATATTCGACATATTCATCGCGGCGAGGACCGTGGGCAGTCTGCCGACTCTGCAGGGCTGTATGCCGGCGCGGTTGACGAGACAGGGAACCTCGACGCACGCTTCGGCGGGCAAATTCTCTATCAGACCGTTATTGAGCACGTTGCCGCCGATCTTGAACGGCACGTCGGTCTCGATCGCCTCCATAATGTACGAGGCGTATTCGCGCGTTCTCGTGTGGCTGACGTCGCCGGAAACGTACTTTTCGCGTGAGTTTTTCCAGTCCGCTATCTGGTTTATACATCTTCTCGGGTATTCGTCGAGCGGGATATTGTATCTCTCTATAAGCTCCGGATACTTGTCCTTGATAAAGAAGCAGTTGTATTCGGCGTTATGCTCGCTCGATTCGGTGCAGTAATAGCCGAGGCGGCGTATATATTCGAACCTTACGAGGTCATGCCGGGCGTATTTGCCCTCTTCAAGCGCCTCAAGCGCTCTCTTTTTGATCTCGGGGTAGAGGTCGACGCCGTCGGCGTCGCGCAGCTCCAGCAGCCACGCCATATGGTTTATGCCGGCTATACGCTCGAACAGCGGTTCTTTCGCTTCTATCTGCAGTTCATTCAAGAGCGTATGCGAGCAGACCTGCACGCTGTGGCACAGACCTACCGTTTTTATACCGGTAAATCTCTGCATATAGCCCGAGAGCATCGCCATCGGGTTCGTGTAGTTCAAGAAATACGCGTCGGGGCAGACTTCTTCCATATCGCGCGCAAAATCCTGCAGTACGGGTATCGTGCGCAGCGCGCGGAATATACCGCCGATGCCGAGCGTGTCGCCTATCGTCTGGCGCAAGCCGAACTTTTTCGGCACTTCAAAGTCGATTATCGTGCACGGATCGTAAAATCCGACCTGTATCGCGTCGACCACGTAGTCGGCGCCGCGCAGAGCGTCCTTACGGTTTTCGACGCCGAGATATTTCTCGACCTTCGCTCTGCCTTCGTTGATATTGCGGTTCAGCGCTTCGATCATTACGTAAGATTCCTCGAGCCGCTGACCGTCGATGTCGTACAGCGCGATCGTACATTCGCGCAAAGCCGGCGTAAGCATGGCGTCGCCGAGCACGTTTTTCGCAAAAACGGTGCTCCCCGCGCCCATAAACGTGATTTTTTTCATAAAACGCCCCCTTATTCTGAAAATTCGGTTATCCGGCATAACTGCCGATAATATTATATATCAGTAATTGACGTTAGTCAAGGCAAAAATCTGAAAAGGAATGATTATTTTGAAAAAACTGTTACCATTGACAGCCCTGTTCCTGTCGCTGTTGATCGCTCTGCCTCTTGCGATATCGTTCACGTTAGACGTCAGAGGCCCCGCCCCGGAGCCGCCGGAAGAAACCGCGGCGGTCGAAGCGGAAGTCACGGAACACGTTACGGAAAAAACGCCCGAAACGGAGCCCGAAACCGAACCGGCGCAGACGGAAGCGGTCACCGAGACGCACGCCGTGACGGAATTCGAGGCCGGAGCGCTTGAAGACGACGAGCGTTACCTCGCCGCGCCGGCCGCCGTATCGGAGGCGGAGACCGAAACCGAAGCCGAAACGGAGACGGAGCTCGCGACCGAGCCCGTGACCGAGCCCGTGACCGAGCCCGAAACGGAACCCGCGACCGAACCCGCGACCGAAGAGCCGACCGAACCCGCGACAACACAAAGACCGTCGGGCGGAAATTCCGGATACAAAGGCTGCGACGCGGAATACATAAAGGTATATAACTCGCAGGAGAAGCGTTATATGGAAATGCTTCTCGGCGATTATATCGTATGCGTCGTCACGGCGGAAATGCCGTCGAGATTCGAGGTAGAAGCGCTGAAAGCTCAGGCGATAGCCTGCCGCAGCTTCACTCTTTACCGCTCGTCGCGGTCGGCCTACTATAATTCTTCCTCGCACGGAGAGTCGGGCGCGGACGTCTGCACGAACTCCGGCCACTGTCAGGCGTACCTTACGTATGACGCGGCGCTGGAGCGCTGGCACAGTAAATCTTATACCGACGAGAGGATAGAAAAGATAAAAAGAGCCGTGGTCGAGACGTCCGGCATAGTCGCCGCATACGACGGCGCGCCGATAGAAGCGCTCTATCACGCGACCTCTTACGGCTATACCGAGAATTACTATAACAACTGGGGCGGCAAACGTCCTTATCTGGTCGCAGTTACGACTCCGGAGACGCTTGAAACGAACCATATCGTCTCGACCGATACGTTTTCGTCGGCGGAAGTGGTGAAAATACTGAAAAAATACGGCGATCCCGTACTTCCGGAAGACAAAAACGAATGGTTCAAGCTCGTACCGAACGATTCGGGCAGAGTGGGGAAGAGCGATATCTGCGGCATACAGATGAACGGCCAGGCGCTGCGCGGCGCTTTCGGTCTCGCTTCGTCGAAATTCACCGTTTCGTATAACGCGGAAAAAGACGAGTTCACGTTCGACGTGCGAGGCTGGGGTCACGGCGTCGGTCTGAGCCAGTACGGCGCCGGGATACTCGCCGATCAGGGATACACGTGCGAACAGATAATCAAGCACTATTACACGGGCATCGAGCTCATACTCTGGAGGTAACGGCGGCATGATATTCAGGATCCTAGCTCTCGGCGACGTCGCCGGACCGCTCGCGGTCAGGCGGCTGCGCGAAGAGCTTAACGGCATACGCGAAGAGCTTAACGCCGATTTCGTCGTCTGCAACGGTGAAAACAGCGCCGCCTCGAACGGTATCGACATCCAGTCGGCGAATTCGCTGTTCCAGTCCGGCGTCGACGCGATAACCACCGGCAATCACACGTTCAAGCGGCGCGAGATACGCGAATATCTCGACTATACGCGTGCTATCGTCCGCCCGGGCAACTTTCCGCCGGACACGTCGGGGCGCGGATATACGGTGCTCTACTGCAAAAACCTGCGGATACTCGTAATGAACGTGCTCGGGGTCATATATCTCGAACCGCTCGCGTGCCCGTTCCACACAGTCGACCGTATGCTGAAGGGCGCGGAAGGGAAGTACGATATCTCGATACTCGACATACACGCCGAGGCGACGAGCGAAAAGATCGCCATGTCGCACTACTTTGACGGCAGGGTGGATATCGTTTTCGGCACGCACACGCACGTGCAGACCGCGGACGAGCGTATAATGCCGAAGGGCACGGCGTACATCACCGATCTCGGTATGTGCGGTCCGGACGATTCGGTACTCGGAATAAAAACGGAGAATATCATTGAAAAACTGACGACGCATATGCCCGTTAAGTTCGATTTTTCGGAAAATCACGTAACGCTTCACGGCGCCGTGTTCGATTACGATACGGAGCTGAAGAAGGTCGTCAGGGTCGAAAGATTTGTAAAATAAGCTATGTTTGAAGTATTGAAAACGGAGGGCAGAGCGCGCCGCGGCGTGTTCACCTCGCCTCACGGCACGGCGCAGACGCCGGTATTCATGAACGTCGGCACGTCCGCCGCGATAAAGGGCGGCGTATCTACGCTCGATCTTAAAGAGCTCGGCTGTCAGATAGAGCTGTCGAACACGTATCATTTGCATATAAGACCGGGAGACCGGCTCATACACGATCTCGGCGGCATAAGAAAGTTCTTCAACTGGGACAGGCCCGTTCTGACCGACAGCGGCGGTTTTCAGGTGTTTTCGCTTGCAAAACTGCGTAAGATCACCGAAGAGGGCGTGCATTTCGCCTCGCATATCGACGGCACGAGGATATTCATGGGGCCGGAGGAGTCGATGCGGATACAGTCGAACCTCGCTTCGACCGTGGCCATGGCGTTCGACGAATGCGTCGAGAACCCCGCCGAATACAACTACGCGAAAGCGTCTGCCGACCGCACGTACCGCTGGCTCGTAAGATGCAAAGCGGAGCTGCAGCGGCTGAACTCTCTGCCGGGCACGATAAATCCCGAGCAGATGCTGTTCGGCATCAACCAGGGCGCGACGTACAACGATCTGCGGATAGAACATATGAAACAGATCTCGGAACTCGATCTGCCCGGTTACGCCGTCGGAGGTCTCGCCGTGGGCGAACCGACCGAGGTGATGTACGACGTGCTCGACCACGTGCTCGAGTACGCGCCGAAGGACAAGCCGAGATATCTTATGGGCGTCGGAACTCCCTGCAATATCATAGAGGGCGTTTACCGCGGTATCGATTTCTTCGACTGCGTCATGCCTTCGCGCAACGGCAGGCACGGTTTTCTGTTCACCTGGGAAGGCACGGTCAATCTGCTCAATCAGAAATACGAACGCGACGAGTCGCCGATAAGCGAAAGCTGCGGCTGCCCCGTCTGCCGCAATTATTCAAAGGCGTATATAAGACATCTGTTCAAATCGAAAGAGATCCTCGCCATGCGCCTCGCCGTTATGCATAATCTGTATTTTTATAATGAATTGATGAAAAAGATACGCGACGCGCTCGACGAGGGAAGGTACGAAGAATTTTATCAAAGATACCGGATCGCGCTCGGACAAAGAGCGGAATAAGGTCAACGCGGCGGAGCCGACGATCTGTGTGACGCGTACCGCGCCACCCTTGGGGGTCGCCCACCCTTACAACCCCCAAACCCCCTTAACCCCTCCCAAAGTCGTTTCACTTCCTTTAGGGCGCGACGGTTCAAGCCGCTTTCTTCCGGTGATCTCGCGCGCGGCGCCCCCTTTTACCGCGCGCGATCATTCGGCACAGCCGAATGATCCGGTCCTCTCGTTTTGTGCGTATCACTTTCGTTTCGCCGCCCCCGTATGAGTAATACGGGGAGGAGGGGGAGCGGGGGGAATTAAAGGGGGTGGGTGGGGGTTCCCCCGCGAGCGACAAGGTAGCAGTTATATACGGCTGCGCCGTGTGAAATCCGACTTCGTCGGATGAAATCGCCACGCGATGAAATCCGGCTAACGCCGGGCTAAGGTGTCGCTTTCGCGACTTCCGTGCGGCTCCGCCGCCTTTGGGGAGTACCCACCCCTACAACCCCCAAACCCCCTTGACCCCTCCCAAAGTCGTTATACTTTCTTTGGGGCGCGGCGGGCTGGCGCAAAGTAAGAGGTAAGAGTGAATAGTGAATATGTTTACCGACTTTCGAACAAACATAATCGCGTCGTTCAAACGACACCTCAAGCCGCTTTCTTCCGGTGATCCCGCGCGCGGCGCCCCCCTTTACCGCGCGCGACCATTCGCCAAAGCCGAATGGTCCGACCCTTACGTTTTGTACGTATCCCTGAACGGATCGCCGCCCCGCAGGCGACGTGCCGCAGTGATGTACGGCGTTGCCCCTTCGGTGAGTGAAACTGCTCTTTGCGCGGTGAAATTCGCCTCCGGCGAGTTTAAGGAGTCGGCAAAGCCGACTTTCTTTGCGGCTTCGGCGTCCTTCGGACGTTAAAATATTGACATTTATACCCTTGCGTGATATAATATAAAAAATCCATAGAAAAACAGGTCGGAATATGAAATACGTATCTACAAGAGGCGGAGATCAGAGGATATCTTCCGCGGAAGCAATAAAAAAAGGCATAGCGGATAACGGCGGGCTTTTCGTGCCGGAATATATCCCGCGACTTTCAACAGACGGCATCATCGCGCTTGCGCCTCTGCCCTACGCAGAGAGAGCGGCGGCGATACTTTCGCTTTTTCTCGACGATTACGACAAAGAAAAACTGCTTTGTTTCTGCCGCGACGCTTATAAAGAATCCTCTTTTCCGGGCGGAGCGGCTCCCGTGACGGAGCTTTACGAAAACGGATATATGCTCGAGCTGTTCCACGGTCCGACCTGCGCTTTCAAGGATATGGCGCTTCAGATCATGCCGCGGCTTTTGTCCGAAGCTCTGAAGATGACCGGTGAAGAGAAGACCGCGTTCATCCTCGTCGCGACGTCGGGCGACACCGGCAAAGCGGCGCTCGAAGGCTACCGCGACGTCGACGGCGTTAAAATAAAAGTTTTTTACCCGTCCGACGGCGTGAGCGACATACAGAAGCTGCAGATGTCCTCTCAGGAGGGGGCTAACGTCTCCGTTCAGGCGATAAACGGCAACTTCGACGACTGCCAGAACGGCGTGAAAAAGATCTTCTCCGACAAAGAACTAAACGAAAAACTGTACGAAGCCGGGTATATTTTAACGAGCGCGAACTCGATCAACTGGGGCAGACTCGCGCCGCAGATCGTTTACTATATCTCCGCGTATCTCGACCTGTATAACGCGGGAAAGATTCAAAAAGGCGAAAAAATAACGTTCTGCGTGCCGACGGGCAATTTCGGCAACATCTTAGCCGGTTTCATCGCGGCGAAAATGGGCCTGCCGGTAAACAGATTCATCTGCGCTTCCAACAAAAACAACGTGCTGACCGACTTTTTCGCCACGGGCGTCTACGACAGAAACAGAGAATTTTTCAAAACCGTATCGCCGTCGATGGACATTCTCATTTCGTCGAACCTCGAGCGTCTTTTGTATTTCTTCGCGGGACCCGAAAAGACGCGCGGATATATGGCTTCGCTCAATGAAACGGGAAAATATGCGGTCGACGCTGATACGCTTTCCGCGATATGCGAATATTTCGACGCCGGATATACGGACGAAGAAGGTACTGCGAGTCGTATAAAAGCCGCGTGGCGCGAATCCGGCAGACTGATCGACACGCATACGGCGGTCGCGCTCGACTGCGCGAAGCGGCTCGGCAAACCGGGCGAAAAGATCGTTACGGTATCGACGGCAAGCGCGTACAAATTCGCCGCGGACGTCACGGCCGCTCTCGGCGGAGAAGTAAAATACGACCGCGGAACGCTTTCGCCTCTGTACTCCCTTTCGGAGCTGACGAAAACGGAGATCCCCGCTCCGCTTGCCGCGCTTGCGGCGAAGAAGATACGTTTTTCCGGCACGGTGGAAAAAGAAGAAATGCCGGAAACGCTTTTCGGGGACTGATATGGGATCGGAATATACCGCGATAGCCTCGATGTACGATTCCTTCCGCGGAGAATCGCCCAATATGTGGGCGGCGTATATCGACGAGCTGTTTTCAACGTACGCGGAGAAAAAACCGTCGTCGGTGATAGACCTCTGCTGCGGCACCGGCACGGTGACCGCCGCGATGTGCCGGCTCGGATATAAGATGACCGGCGTCGATCTGTCGGAAGATATGCTCGCGCTCGCGCAGAGGAACGCCCCGGACGCGTTTCTCGTTCATCAGGATATGCGTTCGCTTCAGCTTTACGGCGAATACGACGCCTGCGTTTCGTGTCTGGACAGCATAAACTATCTGCCCTGCGAAGACGACGTTGTAAGGACGTTTTCCGCGGTGAGCAGATACTTACGCAAGGGCGGGCTTTTCATCTTCGACGTAAACACCGAGGCGCGGTTCAGAAACAAATACGGAAACAACGACTTCATACTCGAAAACAAAAACGGGCTGATCGCGTGGTCTTGCGAATACCACCCGAGGCTGAAGCGGTGCGATTTTTATCTCTCCTGCTTCACGCTCGATCCCGACGGCAGATACAGCCGCCGCGACGAGGAGCAGTCGGAATACTGTTATTCCGACAAATTCCTGCAAAGCGCCGCAAAAGAGGCGGGATTTGAAGTGCTCGCGTCTCTCGGGCGCATGTCTTTGTCCGCTCCGGAAAACGGTGAGGAGAAAATACATTATATACTGAGGAAAATATGAGCAGAACGATAAGGGCGATGACCGTCGACGGTTCGGCGGTCGCCGAGGTCATAGATTCGACCGATATAGTAAATCAGGCGATAAAATATCATAATACGTCCCCCACTGCGACCGCCGCGCTCGGCAGAGTACTGACGGCGGCGTCGCTTATGGGCTCGAGGCTCAAAGACAAGGGCGATTCGCTGACTCTTTCTTTTCGCGGCGACGGCCCGGCGGGGATGATACTGGCTGTGTCGGACTATTTCGGCAACGTAAAAGGATATATCGAAAATCCCGCGGTCGATCTGCCGCTCAAGCCGAACGGCAAGCTCGACGTTTCGGGCGCCGTCGGGCGCGGAAGCATGAGCGTCGTGCGCGATACGGGGTTAAAAGAGCCTGTGACCGGCATATCCGAGATAGTTTCGGGCGAGATCGCCGAAGATATAGCGTCTTATTACGCGAACAGCGAGCAGACGCCGACGCTTCTGTCGCTCGGCGTGCTCGTCGCGCCGGACCTTTCGTGCGCGGGCGCGGGCGGCGTGTTCATACAGCTTTTGCCGCACGCAGACGAAGAGACGGTCAGGATCATAGAAAAGAACGCCGCTTCGCTTTCTTCCGTCTCGCGGCTGATCGCCGACGGCGTTTCGTGCGAAAAACTTCTCGGCATCGCGCTTGAAGGCGTGCCGTACGATCTTTTTGACGGGATAGAAGTCGGTTACAAATGCGGCTGCTCGAAAGAGCGGATGCTCCGCGCCGTGAAGAGTCTCGGCAGAACGGAACTCGAAAAGATTTTTGCAGAGCAGGAAAAGATCGAGATCTGCTGCCGCTTCTGCGACAGAAAATACTCCTTCGGAGCCGAGATAATGAAAGGGATGAAATGATGGAAAACGATAAATATTCGATACCTCTGTCAAATATAGTCGAAGAATTCGATCTTCAGGTGATATACGCGCCGGACGATTACCCGTCGCGCACGGTCGTAAGAAGCGACGTCAACCGACCGGGTCTCAAGCTCGCCGGCTTCGGCAAACTGTTCGATCCCGACCGCATACAGCTGATCGGCAAGGCCGAATACGAATATCTCTGCAGTCTGACCCCCGACAGGTGCCTTTTCAGCTTCACGAATCTCGTGTCGGACAAGCCGGTCTGCATAATCTTCACGACCGAGCTTCCGATCTCCGACGAGCAGATCGAGGTCTGCCGCAAATACGAAGTGCCGCTTTTGCGCACGAAGCAGAGAACGAGCGCGTTCATGGCGGCGCTTATAGCGTCGCTTAACGTATCGCTCGCGCCGAGGATCACACGTCACGGCGTGCTCGTCGAGGTATACGGCGAAGGTATCCTGATACTCGGCGACAGCGGAGTAGGCAAAAGCGAAACGGCGATAGAACTCGTCAAACGCGGCCACCGGCTGATCGCGGACGACGCGGTCGAGATAAAGAGAGTTTCGGCGACGACGCTCGTCGGTTCCGCTCCCGAGATAATACGCCACTACGTCGAGCTGCGGGGCATAGGCATTATAGACGTGCGCCGCATATTCGGTATGGGCGCGGTCAAGCTGACCGAGAAGATCGACCTCGTCATCGTGCTCGAGCAGTGGGTGCAGGGCAAGATGTACGACCGTTTCGGCCTCGAATCGGAGTATACGGAAATACTCGGCATCAACGTGCCGTCTATAACGATACCCGTCCGTCCCGGCAGAAACCTCGCGGTCATCTTAGAGATCGCCGCGATGAACAACAGGCAGAAGAAGATGGGCTACAACACGGCGGTCGAATTCAACAAACGCCTTATGGGGCAGAGCGGCGGAGACGGGGAACAGTGACGGTATCCGATATACATTCACACACGTATTACAGCGCCTGCGGTAAAGACGCGCCCGATACGGTGATAGAGACCGCGATTAAAGGCGGGATAGAGGTGTTCGGCATCTGCGACCACCAGTACGGAGTGGGCGAGCGGATAAACGAATATAAGGAAGAGCTTTTCGACTGCAGAGAACGGTTCAAAGAAGAGATAAAACTGCTCGTCGGCATCGAAATAGCGACGCTGCCGTTTCACCGGTTCGACCGGTACGAATACACGAAAGATCTCGATTACTGCCTCGTTGAGCATCTCGACTGGAAAGAGAGCGTCGTCGGAGCCGATATTTTCGACTATCCGTCGAAAGTGTACTGCGACGTAGGCATAGCGCATACGGATCTGTTCGCGCTCGCGCCGAAGTGGGGCATGACGCCGTTTCAGCTGCTGTCAAAGCTCGCCGGAGCCGGTATATTCTGGGAGATGAACGTGAATTACGACAGCACTCACGGCTACCGCGAGCATCCTTACGTGCTCGAGTTTTATAAAAACGAAGAGCAGCAGAGGATCGTACGAGATTCCGGAATAAAAATATCCGTCGGCTTCGACGGACACAGGTACGAGGATTACGATCCCGGAAGAGTCAGACGGATGTGTGAGTTTTTATTTGAAAAGAACATCCCGAATTATATAAACTGACCGGGTAATAAATGATATACGGCTCAAGCCGTATGATATCCGGCAGAGCCCGATGATATACCGCAAGCGGTATCGAGCGTCGCAAATCGCGACGCTTTTTTCTTGGCGTCCCCAAAACGCGGCGCAAGCCGCATTTCATGCGCCGCAAGGCGTAATTCATGACGGCAAAGCCGTTAATTCATGCGCCGTCAGGCGTAATTCATGCCCGAAGGGCAATTCATTTTTAAAAGGTCGTCGAGGCGCCGACCCCCTACGGCTCATGAACCGATCGCCGGTTTGCCCCGATAATTCTTGGGGGTTTCCCACCCCTCCGCTCGCATACGCTCGCAACCCCCAAACCCCCTTACCCCTCCCTCGATTTTCTATCGAGGGGCCGCACGGCGCCCCCGGTTGAAGGCCGGGGATTTGGAGGGATGAGGGGGTCGGGGGGATGCAAGGGTGGCGGGGCGCAGCCCCCCGGAAACGAATTTTTATCGCGGACGTTATTCGGAGGCCGTAGGGGCGATTCACGAATCGCCCGTCTTAAAACCGTGCAAACAATAAATATTTCAACGTAACCGTTCGAAACGGGAGCGGTGACCGCTCCCCTACGGTGCGTGAACCAATCGTTCGGTTAAACTCGTTCGTTCTTGGGGGTTGACCCACCCCTCCGGCGCAGCAAGCCGCGCCAACCCCCAAACCCCCTTATCCCCTCCCTCGATTTTCTATCGAGGGGCCGCGCGGCAGGCGAAAAAAAGCCCCGTTGAAATAACGGGGGGATGGCGGGGGTTGGGGGCGGTTAAGGGGGGCGGGGAGTCCCCATAAAGCGGCGTGAGCCGCAATTCATGCGCCGCAAGGCGTAATTCATGACGGCATCGCCGTTAATTCATGCGCGCAGCGTAATTCATGCCGCGACAGCGGTAATTCATTTCAGCTAAATTCGCTTACGCGAGCTAAATTTGCTTTGCAAGCTAAATTGCGCAAAGCGCAGCTAAATTCGGCGTTCCACGCCGAGCTATTAATGTGTCGCAAAGCGACATTCGGTGTGCCTTCGGCACCCTTGGGGGTTACCCACCCCTCCGGCGCGATAAACCGCGCCACCCCCAAACCCCCTTACCCCTCCCATCGATTTTCAATCGAGGAGGCCGCGCGACGGCGAGAAAAAGCCCCATTTGAAAAATGGGGGGGATGGTGGGGTGTCCGGGGTTCCCCGAAAATGAGCAAAGCGAATTTTTGGGGGTTCACGGGTATGGGGGCGGTTAAGGGGGCGGGGAGTCCCCAAAAAGCGAACAGTTAGCACGGACGTTATTCGGAGGACGGTAGGGCGGGGGCTTGCTCCCGCCGTTAGAAGCGGTTTGTACGAACGATATTCGAAGGTCGTATGGGCGATTCACGGACCTCTCGTTTGAACCCGTATGGTAAGACGTCCGTTTGCGGATCGCCTTGCGGCCGGTGAAACGAGGCGGCATAAAAAAGGGGTTGTTTAAAATCTGAATTATGATTCAGGCTGATAAACAGCCTTTTTGCGTAATAAACAGTTGTAAATCTATAAAAAACGATAATACAGTATCGGTACGCAAAGGTTTTCTTCACCGAGAACCATAATAATAACCCGCGGCCGGGTCCTCCCCCTTCCTGGGAACCCCCAAAAAAGCACGGTTTTTTGGGGAACCCCTTTACTCCCGACCGCGGCGCTGCGCGCATCGGAGGCGAAGAAAACCGTCGCAACCGAAAGAAAAAAGTATTTATAGTTATAATTTTTCACGTTTTTCAGTCGCAAAACACAAAAAGAGGTCGTTTAATCGCCTGTAACATCGGCGAGGTTTTTAAACGACCCTTTTTTACCGTTTACTTTATCATAAATACGTATTCTCCGCAGGAAAGCGTCATCTTGATCAATCCGTCTGATTCGGATACGACGGTGAGCCCTTCCGACTCCGACAACGGTCTGCCGCTCTCGGACACGGCGGCGGCGCTCCGCGCCGGCAGGTACAGAGTAGCGGCGGTATTTGCGGGAACGGTGCATTTATACTCCGTTATGACTCCGCCTTCGGCCTTCCATTCGCTTCTTATCGTGCCGTACATCGATTTGTAAGAGCCTTTGACGCTTGTGAGCGTTCCGCCGGCGGTCGGGCGAAGCGTGAATTCTCTGAAAGCGGGAGCCGTTTCATCGCACGCGATCCCGAGCAGGTAAGAATACATCCACTCGGTGACCGAGCCGTATGAATAATGGTTGAACGAGTTCATTCCGGCGTTGCCGAAGCCGCTCTCTATCGTATAGCTGTTCCAGCGTTCCCAGATAGTAGTCGCTCCCTGAAGCACGGGGTAGAGCCACGACGGATATTCCTGCTGCTGCAAAAGCGCGAACGCCGTCTCTTCATATCCGTACTCGCAGAGCACGGGGAGCAGATACAATACGCCGATGAAGCCGGTCGTGAGTTTATTGCCGTTTTTGACTATCTTCGCGTTCAGCCTTTGTGCAGCTTCGGCGCGGTCTTTTTCGGGCAGGATGTCAAAGCGGAGCGCGACGACGTAAGAGGTCTGCGTGTCGGATTTGAGTATGCCGCCCGATTTAACGAATCTGCCGCACCACGCTTCTCTGTACTTTTTCGCGTATTCGGCGTACCTCGCCGCGTCGGACCCGTTGCCGAGCAGCACAGCCATCTTCTCCATCAGGTCGCACACGTACACGCAGTACGCCGTGTCGGTCACCGCCATGTCGGTGTTCTCGCCGATCGAGAGCCAGTCGCCGTACGCGCTGTTGCGCTTAATGTAATTATTGCTGACGCTTATCAGATATTTGATATAGTTTTTCATGTTCGGGTAATACTTCTCGATATACGAGATATCCCCGTAGCGCGTATACATTATCCACGGTATGATTATGCCCGCGTCGCCCCACGCGCTGTTGCCCGAGCCGGTATACTGCGCGCGGTTCGCGCCGGGCGCGACGTCGGTATACGCGCCGTTAGGCCTCTGACAGTCGTTCAGGTCGGTTATATATTTGTCAAAAAACGCCTTTACGTTCATATTGTAAGCCGCCGTGCCGCAGAATATCTGCGCGTCGCCGGACCAGCCCATACGCTCGTCGCGCTGAGGGCAGTCGGTCGGATTGGATAAGAAATTGCCTCTCTGTCCCCAGTAGGTGTTTGAGATAAGCTGATTTATCAGCGGATCGGACGTCTCGATGCTGCCCGTATCTTCCATATCGGAATACAGCACGAGCGCGACGACGTCTTTGCATTCGGGCGGATCTGAAAGCCCCGTTATTTCGACGTATCTGAAACCGTGATAGGTGAAGGTCGGGATATAAGTTTCCTCTCCGCCTCCTTTCAGCGTGTATCTGTCGGTCGCCGCCGCTGAACGCAGGTTCGTCGTGTAAAGCGTGCCGGCGGGTCCGTCGCTGCCGGCGTTGCCGTCGTTCAGCATCTCGCCGTGGCGAAGCCGGACCGTCGCGCCGGCTTTACCTTTTACGGTTACGCTTACGACGCCTGTAAGGTTCTGACCGAAGTCGTAAATATACGTGTTTTTCGCCGGATTGGCGCGTTCTTTCGCGATGATCTTATCCATCACGCGCACCTGACCGGAAAGCTGAGCCGTGACCTCGCCGATACCGAGTTCCGCAGCTGTGACCGCGGCGGCGTTTGACCACGCTGCGTCGTTGAAACCGGCGTCTGCCCAGCCGGGCAGCTCTTTTCTCGCGTCGTACGTTTCGCCGTTGAATATGTCGTCGTACGTTATCGGTCCGTCGGTATATACTTTCCAGCTTTCATCGGTACATACGGTCTGCCTGCTCCCGTCCTCATAGTCGATCACGAGCTTGCAGAGAAACGCCGGAGCCGTGCCGCCGTAAGGCGAGTACGCGCCGATATACCAGCCGCGGCCGAGCGTCGCCGCGACGGCGTTTCCGCCCTCGCGAAGCAGGGAAGTGACGTCATAGCTTTGGTACATCACCCTGACCTGATACTCCGATTTGCCGGGATCGAGCGCCGTGTCGCCGATCTTTTCCCCGTTAATATAAGGTACGTAAAGTCCCGCCGCCGTGGCGAAGAGCCTCGCCGAGGCGATTTTTTTGTTTATCTCGAATTCACGTCTCACCATCGGGGCGGAACTGCCGTCCGCCGATGAAAAAGCAACGTTGTTTGACCACGGAGACGAGCCGTATATGATCGCGGTGTCGACTTTTTTCCACGCGGAATCGTCGAATTCCGGTTTCTCCCAGCCCTCCGGAGCGGACGCGCTGAATTTCCAGCCCGCGTCGGTGACAATGACGTCGGCCGTTCCGTCGCTGTAGACCAGATCGAGCCGCGCGATTATGCCGGCGTAGCCGACGCCGGTGTTCACGGCGTAAGCCGCGATGACGTTGTGTTCGGTAAGCAGCTCCGTCACGTCTGCCGTGACGCCGCTCTGCCAGCCGTCCGTTACGTTCGGTTTGTCGATCGCGGTCTGCCCGTTCACATACGCCCTGCCGTAGTCGTCGGCGGTGAAACTGAGTCTTGCAGATACGACGCGGCTGACGTCTTCGATATCGAATTTATATCTGAAATACTGCGTTCCCTCAGTGATCTTGCCGTGTTCCTCTCCGCCGTAGTTCCAGATCCAGTTCGCGTCGGCAAGACCGCCGTTCACGCTCCGCCTGATCCACGACGCACCGGAAAAACCCTCTTCCCGCAGACCCGTTTCAAAGCTCGCGGTATCCGAGGTCACTTTTTCGCCCTTTTCGTTTTCAACGGTCACGCGCCAGAAATACCTGCTCGAGCTCTCGAGCGCGCCGCCGTATCTGATATTTACGGATTCGCCGGACTGTACGTCACCCGAATCCCACACGAGCTCGCCTTTGCCGAGCCCCGCCTCCGACTTTGCGACCGTTATGCGGTAGCTCTTTTGATACGTGCCGCGCACCGAAGAACCGGTCGCCCACGAAAATACGGGCGTGTCGTCTATACAGTTCGGCCCGGTCTCGTAATTGACGCGCAGATCTGTCACCGCGCCGTCAAACGTCGGCTCGGGCAAAACGTTCTCCGTAACGCTTTCCGTCGTCAGTCCCGTTGACGGCGCGTCGGTGCCGGTCGTCACAGGCTCGTTTTCCGTACAGGAAAACAACGCCGCGGCAAGCACGGCGAGAAAAAGTATAAAGGCGATTGATTTTTTCATGTTTTTCTCCTGAAATAATATTGCGCGGAGCGTTTACGCGCCGAAATTACGGTTCTGCGAATCATATTCGTGCTGAACGTTTTCTTTTACGGGGGATGCCCCCACCCCGAGCGGCAGGCGCCGCAGTGAAATTCGTCGGCGACGCCGACGAGTGAAATCGCTTTCGCGGTGAAATCGCCTTTGGCGGTGAAATCCGGTTCTTGCGAACCGGGTGAAATAGGAATATTTCTTTTTACGGGGGATGCCCCCACCCCCCTATATCCCCCGTACCCCCTTCCCCCCGCAATCCTTTCAGGGGGGCGGCGATCCGT
>JAEEGL013275226.1_pt1 | contig 28620 bp, 22 predicted proteins | sample 9134231 | NCBI WGS metagenome assembly JAEEGL01 (sample SAMN16246548, study PRJNA631951) | gut metagenome | biome: gut microbiome; feature: rumen; material: fiber-attached | host: Bos | place: Iran: Karaj | collected 2018-10 | reverse complement strand
GCGCAATATTGAACGGTTTCCTGAAAACTTTATGTTTCAATTGAATAATGAAGAATTTGCCCATTGGAAGTCGCAATTTGCGACCTCCAATGCCGATAAAATGGGGCTAAGGCGCGCTCCATACGCTTTTACCGAACAGGGTATCTTCTTCCAGGGGCAAATTTTCGACGCCTACGCCAAATTTGAAAATTTTATAGCCCAGGCCAGGGGTAAAAATAGTTTCTGCCCTAAAATAGTTTTTGACTTTAACTCCCTCTTTAGTCCAGAGTGCCTCTGGGTTTTAGGAAAGGAGCCCCCAATTGAGTAGCCAAGAAGCCGCAGCAATACCAGCCACTTTGCCTAAAAAGGCCATTTTGATGGTGGCCGGGGAGGCCTCGGCCGATTTGCACGGCTCTTTTGTGGTAAAGCGCCTGAAAGAGGCCGACCCCGATCTCTTCATCTTTGGCATCGGCGGCCCGCTGATGGAAGCGGAAGGCTTTGTGCCTATCGTGAAAAGTAGCGAGATTTCTGTAATGGGCCTCACCGAAGTGCTTATGGCTTTGCCCCGTATTTTCCGCGCCGCGCGGCGGCTCCTGGCTGCGGCCGATCTCTATCGCCCTCAGGCAGCTATTTTGCTGGATTTACCCGATTTTAACCTGCGGCTGGCCCAAAGATTGCGCCGGCGGCGGATTCCCATTTTTTATTATATAAGCCCCCAGGTGTGGGCTTGGCGTAAGGGACGCATCAAAAAAATCCGCCGCCTGGTGGATAAGATGCTGGTGATTTTGCCCTTTGAGGAAAAGCTCTATAAAGATTACGGCGTGCCGGTGGAATTTGTGGGCCATCCGCTGGTGGAAGAGCAAACTGCTCTTCCGGGCCAGGCCGCAGCCAGGCGGGAGCTAAAGCTCCCGGAAGCCGCCAAGGTGGTGGCGCTCCTGCCCGGTTCCCGCAAAAGCGAAATAGCCCGCCACCTTGAGCGGCTTCTGGCCGCCGCGCGGCTGCTCACTGAGCGTCACGGCCATTTAACCTTTGTCATCCCAGTGGCGGCGCCAGAGCTGAAAGAGCCTATCAGCGCCATGCTGGCCGCCTATAAAGAGCTCGATGTGCGCCTTATAGACGGGGCGGCCCAAAGTGCTGTTTTGGCCAGCGATGCCGCCGCCGTCTGTAGCGGCACCGCCACTTTGCAAACTGCTCTTTTGGGCTGCCCGCTGGTGGTCTTTTATCGCTTAAGTGCCCTCTCCTTTTTCTTCCTCTCGCATTTAGTTGATGTTAAAGCTATTTCTTTGGTTAACCTCATTGCCGGTCGCAATTTGGTAAAAGAGCTCATTCAAAATGATTTTACCCCAGAGGCGCTCGCCGATGAACTTAGCACCCTGCTCTATGACGAAACTAAAAGAAACACTTTAAAAAATGAACTTTTACATTTAAAAAACCTTTTGGGCGAGCATAAAGCCTCATATACTGTCGCCGCCCAATTAAAGCCTTATATCACTTCTCCCGGCCCAAGGCCGCTTGAAGAAAGGAGTCAAAATGAATAAAGCTGTCGTCTGCCTGCCCACTTACAACGAAAAAGAGAATCTGGAAAAGATTTCCAAGGCAATTTTAGAAAGCTCCCCGCTTGATTTGCTCATTATAGATGACAATTCCCCGGATGGTACCGGCGAAATTGCCGACCGCCTGGCCGCCGCCGACAGCCGCATTAATGTGCTACATAGAAAAGGCAAAGAGGGATTAGGCAAGGCTTATCTGGAGGGCTTTGCTTGGGCTATCGCTAAGGGCTATGAACTCATTTTGCAAATGGATGCCGATTTTAGTCACCCGGTGAGTATGATTCCCAAGATGATAGCCGAGAGCGAAAAAGCCGACCTCGTTATCGCTTCACGCTATGTAAAGGGCGGCGGCACGGAAAACTGGCCCTTAAAGAGGCAATTTATCAGCCGCGGCGGCTCCTTCTACTCGCGCCTGGTTTTGGGAGTAAAAGTGCGCGATCTTACCGGCGGCTTCAAATGTTGGCGGCGCAATCTTTTGGAAGATATTTTAAAAAGCGGCGTAAAAACAGCGGGTTTTGGCTTTCAAATCGAGATGAATTACCGGGCGGTAAAATTGGGATACCAAGTAACGGAGCTACCTTTTGTCTTTGTCGATCGCGTTGAAGGCACCTCAAAAATGAGCGGCGGCATCTTTACCGAAGCGCTCACCATGGTGTGGAAACTTAGGGCTCTTAAAGTGGAAACGCACCCCTTCCCCAATCCTAAGTCGGTCCTCGCCAATAAGAATTAGTTTCCTGTTTTCGGCACTTGCTCCCCTTTAAAAAATTAAGTTGTTGTTTTTTAAGATAAAACAAAATTTAAAAACTCGATTTTGGGTGTCTCGCGCGTTTTTTTTGGTGGCTGGTTCATATTGGAATTTATCTCTTTTTTCATTGCGGGCAGGAAAACCCCGCTACTTTCGAAGCGCTCTGGTTTTCCTTCCCGCTCCCTTCCTTGTACGTTGATTTCAGATTTGATTTTCACTGCAGATAGCTACTGTAGTGAAAGGGGAAACGGGAGTCTTTCCTCCGCACAACCAAGGGACACCCTTGGAACCCGTGGTGTCATAATATTTCTTGATGTTTATGTGAGTTTGCAGATTCATAGCTTCTTTTGTGCTGTGCCATCCGTCTGCCAGGTCCCAAAGCAGCTCTTTCCCGGGGGCTATGTGCAGGGCTACCGCCCCGCGCCCTGCGAGCTCGGTAGCCATTTGTGGAAAGCATATAAATTCAAATAGATGAGGCCCCTCGCCATTTGTAAAAATGGAGAGGCGGCGCGTGGTAAAAATTGGCTCTGATGGTCTGGGTGAGGGCGCCGCAGGCAGAGGGGTGATTTTCTTAAAAATCCAATAAGTTAAGTGGAGAGGTCCAAGAAAAGCGCATAGCGCTCCGGGCATACTTAGCCTAAAATTTGGGCGAACCACCAGCGAAAACAGGATAGATCTCTCTTAGCAGCGAGCGTTGGTATCGGCCTTTAAAAGAGCTACATCAATCACATATCGCCCAAAAGTTCTTTCAGCTCAATCACCGGCAAATCGGCCTCATAGGGGCCATTTAAATCCACCTTTAGGCTAAGAGCAAATTCGGTGGCGCCCTCTTTATCAAGGAGCACCTGGCTGATGGCCCAGAGCCTGGGGCCGGCCTCGCTAATGGTGGTAAATTCGCTAAGAAGCGCTTTGCGGATGCAATTTATCTCGCTGTATTCGGCATAATAAGGCGCCATAAAGTCTTTAAATTCATTTTCATTTTTAAATGGCGCACTCCCCGGCCTTAGGGCCAGTAAAACGCCCTCATAATCATTTTTGGCAATAGCTGTGAGAAGTATGCGCACTTCGGCTTTAAGGCGTCTAAAGAATTCCTGGCGATTTTTAGCAATATCAACAGGTTTTGGCGGCGCTTTTTCTGCCTGGCGCTGTGGCCGTTTATCAGGTTCAAGGCGCTCTGCCCACTCATCGAGCAAGGTGGAATCGACGCGGCGCACCAGAGTACGCAGGTAGGCAATGAGCTCAGCCAGGCGCTCATCTATATATTTTTGCGGAATATTCTGTTCGGCTGTCTTTACCACCTCGGAGAGATAGCGTAGTAATAGCCCTTCTTGGCGCTCAAGGCCGTAATAATCCACATAATAATTAAAATCCATGGAGCGCTCAAAAAGGTCACGGGCGATGGATTTGGGCTGTACCGTATTGCCGGCCGTCCAAGGATGATGGTGACGAAACTCATTAAAAGCGGCATAAAGGGCTTCGGCATTGGGCTTTTCGTATTCCACCTCATTAAGGCGCTCAATGCGCTCTTCGTAAGGCACCCCTTCCGCCTTCATCTGATTCATGAGTTCACTTTTTATTTTATCCAGCTGACGCGTAAGAATCTGCTCGGGATTCTCGCAAATGGCTTCCACCAGTGAGAGCATATCCAAGGCATATTGTTCGCTCTCCGGGTTAAAAAGCTCCGCCGCTTTTACCAAAAAGAGGGAAAGCGTTTGATTTAAAGAAAAATCTTCTTGAAAATCGGGGCGCACGGCCAAAACTTTGGCCAGCGGATTAGCCGGGTCGGCAGTTATTTGCACCACTTCGGCTTCTATCAGTGATTTGGCCAGGATAGCGGCCCTTTTTACCTGAAAATGCTGCTGCCCTTTAGTAAGATGGCTGCCTCTTATAATGGCAATCAGGTGGCCGTAGCCCAAAGAGCCGCCGCTTTGGATGGCCGAGAGCACCATGGCGTGGTCGATATTTAATACCGGGGCCAAGGGCTCCGGCGGCGCGGCCATGATTTTTTTAAAAAATTCCTCATCCCAGGGCACATAGCCAAATTTGGGCGGCGTCTTTTTTACCAGTTTATTCTTTAAATGGGGGTCTTTTACTATTTTGGCCTCAATGCGCCTATTTTCCACAATATGTTCCGGAGCTATTGCCACTACATAGCCGGTGTCATCAAAGCCGCGCCGCCCGGCCCGGCCGGCAATCTGGTGAAACTGGCGGGCGGTGAGGAGAGCGCTCTTGGTGCCGTCATATTTACAGAGCTGGCTAAAGAGCACGGTGCGAATGGGGATATTAACGCCCACCCCCAGGCTGTCGGTGCCGGAAACCACCTTCAAAAAGCCCTTCTGGGCCAGTTTTTCCACCAAAAAACGGTATTTGGGCAAAAGGCCGGCATGGTGCACCCCCACCCCGGCTTGCAAAAAGCGCTTTAGCTCCTTGCCGTAGGGCGTATCAAAGCGGGCGGCCGCCAGATCCTCATTTAATTTTTTGCGCGTCTCTTTATCAATAAGCGGCAAGCTGGTTAAGCCCTGCGCCCTTTCGCCGCAGTGTTTTTGCGTAAAATTAACCAAATAAATCGGGGCTTTATTCTCTTCCAAGAGGCGCATTACCGCTTCGGTGTAAGTGAGCTCTTCATAGCTGAAATTAAGCGGCACCGGCCGCTCACCGCCGGTAACTTTAGCTACCTTCCGGCCGCTGAAACTTTCCAGAGCTCCCGCAATATTATCGGTATCGCCCAAAGTGGCCGACATCAGCAAAAAGAGGCATTTATCCATGGTAATAAGAGGAATATGCCAGGCGGCTCCGCGCTCTTTATCGCCATAAAAGTGGAATTCGTCCATCACCACATAGGCAATATCGGCGGCTCTTTGGGCAATAGCCATATTACTCAGCACTTCGGCAGTGCAGCAAATGAGCGGCGCTTCGCCGTTAACAGCGCCGTCACCGGTCATAAGGCCCACATTTTGGGCACCAAAGGCATCACAAAGAGCAAAAAACTTTTCGTTTACCAGCGCTTTTATGGGGCAAGTATAAAAATAGCGCCGCTTTTCGGCCATAGCCATAAAGGCGAGAGCCATAGCCACCAGCGACTTGCCGGAACCGGTGGGCGTATTCAAAATAACATGGTGGTGGTCAAAAAGCTCCAGCACCGCCTCTTCCTGCGCCTGGTAGAGCTCTAAGCCAAGGCCGCTCACATATTCCAAAAATAGATCTAAAAGCGTATCTTGATCGGGCTGAGTAATTTTAGCCAAAAGCGGCGAAAAAGGAGGAATATCAGTCATTTTTCGGTCCTTATCAAAGATATTATTTTATCTAGTTCACTATCAAGCGGCGCTTCGTCACTAATGATAATATCGGTCGCAGCATAAGCCAGAGTTATATCGGGCGGGCAGGGAAAACCGGCCACTTTAACCCAATCTTTTGCGCTGGTGATGAGTAAACTGGCCCCGCTACTAAGCGCTTTTTGGCAAATAGCGGCCATATCGCTAGGGCTATATGGATGATGATCGGCAAAAGCCACTCTCTCCATAAGCTCAATATTTAGCTCATTCAAAGAAGCAAAAAAGCCAGCCGGCCGGGCCAGACCGCAAAAAGCCAAGGTTTTTTGGCCATTTAAGGGCAAAAGCTCGCCGTTTGCCAAATATATCTTAGGCTTTTTATAAGCGCTCCGCACAGTGGGCAAATTATGCGCCGGCAAATTCCCGGTAGCCATTCCGTGCAGCCAGAGCAAATTGGCTGTTTTGAGCCTTTTGGGGCTCTCTCTAAGCGGCCCGGCCGGTAAAAGATAGCCATTACCCAGCGGCGCCTCGGCCGGCAAAACAATAATATCCAAATCACGAGAGAGAGCCCGGTGCTGAGCGCCATCATCGAGAAGCAGCACATCGGCGCCAAGTTCTCTGGCCTTAAGGCCACCAAGATAGCGATTTTTATGAGCAATAACAATAGCCTTCCCGCCCAGTTGTTTCGCCAGCAGCAGCGGCTCGTCACCGCTTTCGCGCCAGGAAGAGGCCAGGACTTTTTGCCCATCCGCCACCACTATGAGTTCTTTATTCTGCCGGCCGTAACCACGGCTCAAAATTGCCGGTTTAAACCCTTTTTGCAAAAAAAATTCGGCTAAAAAAGCAGTAATGGGGCTCTTGCCGGCCCCGCCCACAGTGAGCGAGCCGATAGAAATAACCGGCAGCGGCAATTTTCTGGGCCGCCGGCTAAAAAGAGGGCTCAGTTTTAGGGCCAAAGCATAAAGAAGGCTAAAAGGCCGTAAAAAAAGATACCAAAAGAGGCCCCCTAAAAAGCCCGGCGGCTTGCCCTTATAGGCCCAAGCGGAAAAATTACTTATAATAGACACCCAAAGAGACTTTCTTTTTATTGCTTAGGCGGAATGGGATTTTTTTGCGGCCCAGCTTCCTGATTAGGCCGTGGCCCTTCTTTTATAGTAGCCGGCGCCTTTTTTTGCCCATCACCAGCGGCCTGATACTCCTGATGGAAGGGATTAGCATCAGGTTTTTTGGCCCAAACGGCGCAATCGATAACTTTGCCCATTTGGTCAATCATTAAAGAATAACCGTGGGTTTTCTTTCTAAAGCGCCGATCTTTGCGGTAAAGCGTTTTGGGCGGCGGCAATTTCCATTTCTGCGCGATGGGGCAAACACAAAGAGTTAATTTTTCATCAAATTTCGCGGCATTGCGCCTTATGGCCACATCCTCGCAGTGCTCCACCTGCTTTTCCAGCTTTTTGATGGCGGCCAGCAAATCCTGGGCATAATCATCATGCGCTGCCGGCGCAGCCACCTTCTCATCCACCTTTTTTACCTGCTCAACCTGCCCTTTTTGTTGCGGCGAATACTTCTCAAGCTCCAGGCCGCTGATGGTGTATTTTTTATCTTGGCTAAAATAGGTGATGGTAATCTTCTCGCCCTCCGCTTCCACTTTCACCTGCGGCAGGTGAAAATAGGTTTTATTGGGCTCGGCGGTAATGGGCAATTTGGTTACCACCATCATATTGTGCTCATAAGAAAAGAGCAATTCCTCCCCCACCAGCGAAAGAATGTATTGCCCCGGCGGCACAACCTGGCCGGCAAAATCAATGGCTTTTTTGGCGGCAAAGCGCGTTTTTTCCGTCTCCACAGCCCCGCCTCTGGCATGAGGCGCCGCTGAAAGTACCACAGTTAAAAGGGTAAATAATGTTGTGTGCAGCATCTTGCCCTCCTCAAAGAAAGACCGGATAATTATAACCTATGCGGCGTTTTTTACCAAGAGTATAATAGTGCCGTGAAGCAAAAGAAGCTCACTCCACTTTAACTGCCCCACGGCCGTGCTCTTTGACATAATACATGGCTTTATCAGCCAGTGAGAGCAGCTCATCACCACTCATCTGCCCATCAAAAGCGGCTACCCCAATACTGGCAGAAATATTAAGCGGCTTTTTATCAAGCGTATAAAAGACCTCACTCTTTAAGAGCTCTAAAAGGCGCTCGGCAGCTTTTTGGCCACCATGCTTAGTGGTCTCCGGCATGAGAACCACAAATTCATCGCCGCCATAGCGAAAGGCAATATCAGTACGACGAATAAATTTTTTAATAAATATAGCTACTTGTTGCAAAAGATAGCTACCATTTAAATGGCCGTGGTTATCATTTACCAGCTTAAAATAATCTAAATCCAAAAAGAGGCAAACCAAAGGATGATCATAGCGTACAGCGCGGCTTACTTCGTCTTCCAGGCACTTTTCCAAAAAACGGGCATTATATAACGTGGTGCAATCATCACTTATGGCCAACATATTGGTGCTGGCAAAAGCCTGGCTGTTTTTAATAGCTATGGCCATAAAACAGGCATAAGCGGCTAAAAAAGCATTTTTAAGCACTTCATTAGTCAGCAGCTCTTCAGGGAGTAAAATTTCCGCAAAGCCGCAAAACCGGCCGCTTAGGCGCAAGGGCAGAACAATAAGCGCTCCCTCTGCATGAGCCTTTAAGCGCGGCGGCAAGTTACCGGCGTTAAGCTCACTAAGGGCATAAATCAAGGGCTCTTTGGCCTCTTTAGCCAAATTTAGAACATAGTCGGCAGGCGGCAACGGCGCCCCAACCGGCCAGAGAGTACTAACAGTGAGAGAGGAAAAAAATACTTTGCAGGGCTCGCGGCTCACAGCTTTGGGCTCGCGCCAGGCCAGAAGAAACTCTTTGGGGTCAAAGAGTTCCATAAATTGCCTGAGTAAAACTGTTTTTAAGGCCTCCGGCGCCAGCGCGGCACAAAGCTCACTGCCTAGGTGCGCCAGCTCAATGAGCGTAGCGGCGGTTTGTTCAGGGGCTTTTTGAACAGGGCGATCTTCTCTGGTCATGTGGTGCTCTTTTAGCTCCGCTTTAAAAATTCAGCTTACGAGTTTATCGCAGCGCTCATTTAATTCATCAACAATTTCCCCGATATCTGTCAAGCGTTCTTTTATCACCTCCAGCGAATCGCTGGTGGGCAGCTGCAAAATCTCAATAGCTTTGCGCAAGGCGCTCGCCAGTTGGTCGGCTACTTTTTCGCTAAATTCCGGTATCGCTCCAGCCATAGTGCCCCCTAATAATTAGCGCACCCAGCGGCGCTCTTTGATTTCGGCCATGAGCTCAGTAACAAAGGTATCGAGCGGCATAGCCACCTTTTCCTGCTGTTTGGTGTAGCGGCGGATAGTCACTTTGCCGTCTGTCGCTTCCTGCTGGCCGATGATGAGGCTAATGGGAATCTTCCTAGTGGTGGCGCGGCGAATTTTCTTGCCCAAAGTATCGTTGGAATCATCCACTTCCACGCGCACAAAGTTATCAAAGAGGGCTTTACGCACTTTTTCGGCATAGGGGAGCTGCTCGCTGGTAACCGGCAAAATGGCCACCTGAACCGGAGCCAACCAGGTGGGGAAAGCGCCGGCATAGTGCTCAATCAAAAAGGCGATAAAGCGCTCATGCGTGCCCAGCGGGGCGCGGTGCAAAACAAAGGGGCGATGGAGGCCGCCGTCTTTACCCACATAGGTCATGTCAAAGCGGTCTTCCTGAGCGGCCATGGGGTCCACCTGGTTGGTGGAAGCTGTCTCTTCGCGGCCGATGACATTTTTCACCTGCACATCGATTTTGGGGCCGTAGAAGGCCGCTTCGCCCTCCACCGCTTCATAATCGAGCCCGAGATCCTTCATGCCTTCAACACAAACATTGATAGCCCGCTTCCAGAGGTCGGGCTTTGGCAGATATTTGCTGTTATCCTCGCTGGGCAGCGAGAGGCGCATGCGCCAGGAGCTAAATTCCAAAAGCTTATAATAATCCATGTGGAGCTGCATCACGCGAATAAACTCTTCTTTAGCGAGCTCTTCGGGCACATAAATGTGGGCATCATTCATGCACATGCCGCGAACGCGCAAAAGCCCGGCCACCTGGCCCGATTTTTCAAAGCGGTAATCATGGCCATACTCGGTGAGGCGCAGCGGCAAATCGCGGTAAGAATGGGGCCGCGCCTTAAAAATCATGTGGTGGTGCGGGCAGTTCATGGGGCGGAGGTAGAAAGTCTCGCGCGAAGTCTCTTCGCCGTTGTCGTCGGTCTCGATGAGCGTCATGGGCGGAAACATCGACTTTTTATAATATGGCAGGTGGCCGGAGCGGTAATAGAGCTGCTCGCGGGCGATATCCGGAGTAGCAACGCGGGAGTAGCCATATTTAAATTCATACTCTTTGGCCAGCTTTTCCAGCTCCTCGCGGAGCACCGTGCCGTTGGGCAGCCAGAGCGGCAGGCCCACGCCGATATCGCTGTCAATGTGGAAAATATCGAGCTCCTGGCCCAATTTGCGGTGGTCGCGGGCTTTAGCCTCTTCGCGCAGGCGGATAAACTCCTTGAGCTCCTCTTTGGTGTTAAAGGCGAGAGCATAAATACGCGTAAGCATTTTGTTTTTTTCGCTGCCGCGCCAGTATGAGCCGGCAATGCTGTCCAGCTGAAAAGCCACTTTTTGCAGCTCTTTGGTATTATTTACATGGGGCCCTTCGCAGACATCGGTAAAATTATTGTGCTTATAGAGCGAGATGGATTTTACCTGTTTTTCCTCTAATTCTTTGGCGAGCTCCAATTTGTAAGACTGGCCCATTTTTTCGATAACCGGAATGGCCTCGGCCGGGGTGTAATCTTCGCGCGTAAATTCAAAATTGCCGCTGATTATCTGGCGCATTTTCTTTTCAATGGCTGCCAGATCTTCCTGCTCTAATTTTACCGGCAAATCAAAATCATAATAAAAACCGCTATCTATCGGCGGGCCAAAACCGCAGGCCGTGCCCGGGTAGAGCTGAGTTACCGCATCGGCCAAAACGTGAGCCAAACTGTGACGCACTTTGTAAAGGGCGAGAGCCTCGGGTGAGAGAGAACGAACTTTTTCGGCAATTTCCTGATCTTCCATAAGATACTCCTTTTAAGCTCAGCAGAAACCCCTGCTGCCAGCTTCGCCACTCTCATACTCCATTTCGCTTAAATTTTGTAGTGCAAAGTGACCATGATTGGTAAATAACTGGGGAGAACTCTTATAAGTTGAGCGAGGAAACAATTGCCATATTTTGCAGGCACATTGAGGATTTAGTTGAAAAAGTCGAATTCATCTACCGCAAACGCGATGTCGATCTGGAATTCCTCGCGGGAGACAATTTTCCTGTTTTCGTCCGTGGTGACAAGATAATACTGTTCCATATTACTGTATTTCAGCTGTTTCAGATTGAAGCTGCAGCGGAAGGTGCGCTCCTGCGCGTTGTCTGAGGTCTTGTCCGCAATGATAGTCGCAGCGTCGCTGACAGGCTTGCCGGTGCTATCTGTGAAGTACAGCTGAAAGGTAGACTTCTCACGGTTGTAGCTAACCGGTTCCTTCTGATAGAAGCTCAGGGAGAAGATCATGTTGGAGATCTTCCTACTTGCGGAGAGCAGAGCAATCTCCACGGGCTTCGTGTCGTACTTGCTACGGTTCTTTTTGTATTCGCTGCTTTGGTTCCGCAGAAAATGATATTCGATAACTGGCACTACCATCTCCTGCAGGCTAATGCCTCCGTGCACAAAGTTCAGACCACCGCCTTTTTTTTTGATGCGGATATTCTCTCTGGGAGCAAAGGCATCATATAGCGTGTCACCACCCAAGAGCTTTACAGGCAGCAGATACTGGGGCTGTGCACCGCGCTTCATGATGGCGTAGCGGCGATCGATTTCCACATCCTGTTCCGATTCGGTGGTCTTGTCCACCTTGTCATCCTCAGTCAACGGACTATCGGTGTACAAAAAGCCGTGATCAGAAGTGATGAGGATGTACGCACCGCCCCACTCGTTGGTGATGATACGCACCATGTTCTTCAGTTCTTCAATGGCCTCCTCGCATGCTCTGAACACATCATTCTCGGCATGACCAGCTGCGTCGATGGTATCATGGTAGATGTACACAACGTTCATACCTTTGATGAGTGCCTGCCGGTCGGCACGCTTCATCCCGATAATATCTTTATACTTCAAAGCAACACTGGCTGAATCAGCAGTCTTCAGGAGCTTGTCCCGGTTCGGAGCCTCAGTGGACTGCCCATCAGCCAGCACAACCAGCCCAGCGGTCTTTCCGCTTTTCAGTTCAACTGATAAAGCTTTATGTGGAAGGAGCGCAGCCATGCCAAACTTAGTGATGGTTGGAAAGATGCCCTGCATGGATTTCAGGTTAACTTGTGCTTGCGTTTCCCTCTGCAACTGCTCAGCAAGGGATGCTGCCACCTCAAAGCGCATGGCATCAGAGATGATAACGTAGACCTTACTATCGGAAGAGGCTACCTTTTGACGGTAAAAATCCACCTGTTGATCCACTTCCAGAATGCGGCCATACTTCTGGAGCTCTTCGGAACAGGCGTCACTCCAGTTCTGCCCCAGCTGACCTAGAAACCATGTCACATACAGACCCTCTACTTTTTCCATCACGTGGGTAAAGAGGTCAGAGAGCTCTTTATGGTAGTATTTCAGGCTTTCGGAATAGCATTTAAGGAACTCCCTGTAATAGGTATCCATGATGTAGTATTCCTTCGTGTACTCCTTCCAAATCTTCGCAGACTCCACTGTGTGGAATCCGGCAGAATGTTCCTTGAAGAAGGCCTGCATTTTGGCTACCTGCAGAATGCCTTCGTAGTAGTTCTTCACGTCTTCGTACCAAACGCAGATACGGCGCTTCTCCACGGTCTGGGTAATCGTGTCCACGTTGATGATATAGTTACTAATCTCGGTCATCAGCTTCTTGAGGATAACCTCGTTGATACACGGGAAAGTCTCCGTATCCACGAGATCGGCTACCTGCAGTTTCATAAACTGTTGCTGAAGTTCCAGCTCGTTCTCCACGTGCTCCGCGATAGCATAGATGTCCCCGGCATCTTCACTGTGCATCCAGTCGGACACGAAGTCATAGCAGTACGGTTGATGCGCGGAGGAGATGAACGTTTGGAGTCCGGCAAGAAATTCCTGACGCATAGTCCGGGTGGAAGCTGTCAGCAGTAGGTGTGTGGCCAGCTGGGCAAGTTCCATGCCCTGGTATCCGGTGCCCTGCTTTACCATGCGCCAAAATATCTCATCTACACCGTAGTTCACAAACTCTGCATAGACGGGATTGTTGTTCTTATCCAGCCCCGCTTTCAACACAGCTTTGAGAATTGCGTTTGGTTTCACATCTTTTAGACCAGCTAACACAGCCATGATGGATACATGCAGCTGACCGGGCGTGGTTGTCTGCGAAGATATTTTGTTTCGACGAGCCTGGGCATTGAAAAACTTGCGGAACTGCTTAATACAATGGCGAAGCGTTGGCGTCTGTGGCAGGCCCATCTCGTCCATCCACATGGATACCAGATCAGCCCGAAACTCCTCGCCATAAAGTTCAATATCCAGCAACCAGTTATCCTCGTCGGATTCGTATGCAAACGGACGGTATACAAGATAATTGCTGTTCTGGTCGTCCACTGCTAACAGCTTCTTCACATAAAAGTTGTTGGCGCCGGTGAGGGCGATGACCTTCGCACCATTCACTGTAATTTTATCCAGCTTGTCCGAAAACTCCGCATCTTCGTCGATCCAAACGACGATCCTGCGTTTATAGAACTCTGGCAGTGGTGCCACAAATCGGCGATTCAGGTCTTGGATAATTGTGTCGATGTCCATGAGGTTACCTTTCTCAGACTCTTTCTCAGACTCTTTCTCAGACTTTCCACTGGCAATATGCCGATTTTTCAATGACTTACACTCACATTCTCAGACTTTTTCTCAGACTATTCTCAGACTCAATATCCACTGTTCCCAACCTTCATATTACGTAGTTTTTTTTAAATAATATGTATTACGTCCATGCCTAACAAGTTCAATAATACCGTTATCTGCTAAGGTTTTTAGAAGATATGATGCGTGGTTCTCAGAACACGAACAGATTTCAACCACCTTTGCACGAGTAATTGTGGAGGTTTCATTCAGCACTCGTTTGATTTGTGCTATTTCTTCTTCCGTCGTTAGTCCTCGTTGCCTAGAGTAACCTGCAGCATTGCCAGAAAGAGCATAGACGTTTGAACTCAGCATGTAACGACGAGCTGCTTTATTACCTATGCCCTCAACCATACCAATTTCAACAAGCCATTCTACGGTTTCTTTTGCCTCGCTTTCTCTACGCTGAATTCTCTTTGCAAAATCAGATAAAGAAAGCCTGCGTTCATATTTTAACGCATTTAATATGATCAGAGCATTTATCGGCATTAACTGATTAATTTTTTGTTCCTCTACAACGAGCATTCTGACAAATTCTTTATCCACTTCCGCACTACTCATTCGTAAAACGACCCTAGTATTGTCGCTGTCCGAATAATCGGGAATGTCATGTCCACTTCGAAGTAAAGAACTATAAATCTTATCGACACCACGTCCTGTGCGTTCTGCTAGCCCAATACGCTTTACCGCTTCAGCCAATAATCGATTACGAGGGGATGGTGCTACGGTTAAAATATTATCAGGTGTAACCCCTTCAAGAAAGCCACCAGGATTAGAAATAATCAGATTGTGTTTCTGCAGCTGCACATGAATTGCCCCCATTCGATAATAATCTCGATGAACAAGTGCATTAACGAATCCTTCTCTAAATGCTTCTTTTTCATAATTCGGAATGGGTACACGGAATAGTCCTACTTGAATTTCACTCTCAGTTACTCTGGATTGAAACAACACGTTTACAGTTTCGAATATTGACAGTAAAGAACCACGCATCGATGGAGAATTTGACAAAACATCTTCGCCACTTAACACTTGAAATAACACTTCATGCCCAGGGACATACTTTTTTATATATTGTTCATGTCCAATCAGAAGCAGCCCCGTAATCGTCGGATATAAAATGCCATCATATTCATGACTCAGTTCAAGCGCTTTATCCAAATCATCATTGGAAAGACTCAATAGAGACGAATCTCCATGATAAGTTTGAATCATGCTACGTAACCGTTCTCTTTCTAACGGATTCAAAGCCACATCAGAACGCACTTGCTCGACGACTTGTGATGAAGGATCGAATTGCTGAATGCTGGCGAAACGTTGGATTACTTCATTTGGTAACATCGCTACGACTTCCGGCAAACCATCGTGTTTTAACCGTCTGCGCAAATAGCGACCATCCGATGTCATTACGAGATTACGGGAGGATATGACCTCAATAACCAAGACAGGCTTATTATCAAATTTTTCAATCTTTAAATTCGGGGTAATTGAAGGGTGTGTATGCGTCTGAATTTTGGCTGCTATCTCTACGATATTTGAGTGTTGAGGATGTAAGCCTGTGACCGTTCCATCATCCTCAATGCCCAAATAAATAACGCCACCATCTGTGTTGGCCATAGCTACGATAGCCTGATACAAATCATCTAGTTTAAGCGGCGAACGATCACCCTTAAATTCTATAGTCAAAGTTTCTTTTTGTGGTCTGTCCATGCTACGAAATATCCTCTCTTACTTCACCTTAGCCAATACACTGTCAAACTTCGCGTAGTTCACCTTGACGCCATCATCCAAATCGATTTTGATCATCTGGTCGGCGAGGTGGTGGATCTTTTCTTCGTAGGCGTGGAGTTCGTCTTTTTGGGCGGTGAGCTTGGCGAGCTGCTTTTTATGCTTGACGAGGTTGGAACCCGTTAGGCTGTTGAGCTGCGAGTTGATGTTGTCGATGGCGGTGTCGTAGCGGCTCTGCTGTTCGTGAACATAGTCGGTGCGGATGCGGGCAATGGTGTCTGGTTGATAACGATGCATGTAAATCAGGCACTTGAAGCCATTCTTCTTGCCGCTGTCAAATAGCCAGTAAATCGGACGTTTCTGATAGATTTTGCAGTGATCCTCAAAGAAATCGTTGAGGAAGTACTTGCGAATAACTTCACGCGAGGAACCTTTGCCACCAAGCGCATTTGCAATAAACGACAGGTTTTCTTCAAGCGTATCTTTGCTATAAGCGACTTCAACGAACTTCACAAAACGGCTCACAATGTCGTCCTCGAAGTATTCATCGTCTGTCACAGGTATGATGTTATCTGCATCGACCCCGAAATGAGTGCGCATCAAATCCGTGATTTCCGCATTCTCGGCAACCTCGCGCAAGTAGCAAAGACTCTTATGGGCATCCAGCTTTTGGCTTCGATCCGGATTCACCACTAACCACTGATCACTAAACTCACCACCAGCGAAAATCAAACCATCCTTATCCAGCGAATACCTTCCGAACATGCAGCCCACTGCATACGAAATCAGGCTTTTAATCTCTCGCTGCAAATCCGCCTTGCGGACCGTCACGTCCTTATCTTCGACTTCGGGTGTGAGTTCGTCCTGCAAGCCATAGATATCGATAAAGATGCGGTTGAGTTCTTCTTCATTGGCTTTGAGCTGGTTGAAACGATTCTCGCATTCCTGTGCCCAGGCATTATATTGATCAGAAATCAAGTAACCCATGCGTGATTCTCCTTAAAATCCATGTTTTCCAAGTGTTACGATCAACTACCAACGTGATTTCCTGCAAGCCGTCTAACCCCATCTCTGAATACAACAAAACTCGGTGATAGATTCTGTTCAATATCCATCCAAGGCGTTATCTTTTTTGCCCATTGCACTTTCGCTTCAAGCAGTCGTGTTGAACGTCTCTTTGATGCCAACAATTCCTGCACATCTCTATCATTTACAACTTTGGCAAGCAGTTCCCAGGTGCCACAAATGCAGTCTTGTGTATAATGATTCAGGATTTCGAAACGAGCATTGGGATAAGCCTGTGCAATGGCTTTTCGGTCACCTAAATACCATGCTTCCAGTTCTTCGATTGCGATACGAAATAAAGTATTCGGCTTATTTACGCAGAAATCCAGCTGATGAAGCAATTCCTGTTTAAATACACGGCAATCCGGACGATCGTCTAAATCAACGAGAACCACGACGACAAGATCTTTTTTCTCTTCATGACCGTAAGCTCTCAGTTTGGAAGATAAATTATGAAGCAAAGACCCATCGCCAGCTGATGGCTTTTGGGCTGGATCTTCTGGAAATTTGCCGATTCCCCGATGCTTATGAATCTTCCAGGTGTGTGGTTCCTGATAGGGCCCTAGTATCTTTGACATCAGGATAGATAATGCCGTCAGCTCGCATTGTCCTTCGACGAGAAATTCAAAATGCATGCTTCAACTCCATTATTTATCGAAATAATCGCTGTACCAGAGGCTACCAAGCGGTTGTCCTTCTTCAAACATATTCTGAACGAACTCGATGGAATCCGCCCTTGTGATCGTACTAAAACCATCGGATTGCTTTTCCAGGACCCAAACCTCATCTGGTTCGACCGCATCCAAAAAATAAGGCTGATGCGTCGTCACGATCACCTGCGACTGCGTTTTGCTATTGGATACAAATGCCCTAAATTCTTCGACAAGCGTGTTGAGTAGTTTGTGATAAATACCATTCTCTGGTTCTTCAATACAAAGCAACGAAGCGGGAGATGGATCTTCAAGCAACAACATATAAGCAAAGACCTTGAGTGTGCCATCGGAAATCTGCTGTGCATAAAACGGACGTTCAAATCCCTGGTTAAAGAATCTTAACAATAATCTTCCATCACTCGTTTTTTCAGTATCGATCTTTTGCAGACCTGGAATCTTTTGCGAAATACTGTCGAGTATCCGATGAAGGCGCTTTCCATGCTCTCGTTCCATGAATTGCACGACATTCCCAAGATTGTCGCCATGCAGGTTTAAATGCTTTTGAGGTCCAGACAATGGAAGGCTGCGAGCTGCATCGGGTGTAAAATAACATAAATACCAATTTTCAAGAAAGCTTCGAAATGCAGAGATTCTCGGATGCTGTTTAAGGGCTCCCAGAGTGGTAATGCCTGGTTTGCTGATATCTGTCAGCTCAACGACCTCTGTTTGATTGGATTCTTCCTGATGATTCTGCATATATGCAACGTAATCAAACAGACTGGTATCATCAAACTGATGGCCTTCATATTCACCTTTCCATGCCAACCCCTTTCCCTTATCAAGGATAAGAAAAGAAAAAGGCCAGCCACGTTTTTGACCTTTACGACGTTGTCTGAGCCGTTCCTTTAGAATAATTGGGCGTTCTTGCTCATCCAGACCAATAGCAATCTCGTATGTGATTGGCCGAGATGCACTATTTTCCTTATAGTACACTTCAAATTCCATTGGCCCTTCTGCACCTTGAGAATAAATTTTATCATATCCCCCACGTCCGCGAGCATCACACGCTTCTTCCACACCGAGTTTCATACAGTCTGCGAGGAATCCAAACGCATCGAACAGCGTGCTTTTTCCAGCACCATTTTTACCGATGACTACGGTCAATGCTTTTAGCGGTTTTTCATTCTGTCGATTCCAAAGCCTTCCCATGGTGATGTCATGCAAAGCCCTGTAATTTTTGATCCGAATGCCTTCGATGATCGCCATTTGTTCACTCCTTTACCATAGCTTCTGTTTGATGAGCGATTGTTGAATTTTCCCCACAAGCCGTTGGAAAAGTTACATAACGTTGTTCAGATCTCATACTTTCAGGCATTTCCGTTCTCCTCTCCTTTGTTGGAATCTCGCTTAGGCAACAACGGATGACGGGAAAAATCCCACGACGTTTCAAAGGAAGAAACATCATTTAAACTCTGGAAATGATTATCTTTAGATAAGTTAATGATGTTTGAATACACCCCTTGATTATTGGATTCAAAGAATGGCAATCGTTCCAACTCAGAATTTGTAAAGCTCAAAGTAGGTGATAACATTGCCAAAAAGTTCTGGCAGACATTAGAACATAAAAAAGCTAACAAATAATATTGCTGTTCTAATGAGCGAGAGATAATCATTCTTGCAGTATCATCTGAAATATATCCTTCTGGAACGAATCGAACTCCAAAGTTAGAAGAACTCAGTTTGTTCCAAGTAATACCAGAACGAAAATAATACTCTCTATTACGAATTGCTGAACCAATTTTTCCCTTACCATTTATATGATTACGAATTCGACATCCATCATTTTCCCAATCAATCACAGTGGTGCTATTTGAAGCATATTTATAGAAACTGCCCCCCGTGTTACACGGAAACCATCTTTTACTGTTATCTGGATATAATGAAATATTATTATAATTAACCTCATACCAAAAACGCTGATAAAGGGTATTATCGCCCGTAGAAGTACCTGCAAGCAACTTAAAGACTTTTCCAAGACTTTGACTTTGAATAAAACAAGTAAGCATTTTCTCACTCACCCAATACGCCACAGGCGACCCCGGGATTTTGGAGAAGTTGGACTGATTGGCAATATAGCGGTTCTCCCCCGACAAAAACATATCTTCTTTTCCTTGTTGTGTCGTGGGGTCAATCAGTCGGCAATACGTACTTTTGTAATCTTTAGTATATATATTTCTTAATACAAATGTAGTTGTTTGAACAACCTCACCACCAATTTCTTCAAATGCTCTTGCACCAAGGTGGGCCATATTTATCGTATCAATTGTCTGCATCTTTTTACGCAAGTTTTCAAAACTCGACAAGAACATCCAGGCATGTTGCGTAATCATGGCTTGATAGCCACTTTCGTTGATCATATTGCGGCATCGTTCAATAAAGCAGGCAAATAAATCGCTTTTGCTATCAGGAAATTGACTCTTTACAAATTCCGCAAGTTTTGCCCCCATACCACTATTGCCCATATACGGCGGATTCGTCACTACGACGTGATACTTCTGGCTGAGTGCATGTCGGAAGTTCCATCGGTTTAGGGCATGGCTATATTTTTCATCAAACAGTTCTCGATTGGTTTGTTCTGGTGCGGGTTCAAGCGATTCCACGGTAATGAGTGAACCGTATTCCAATCCTTCAGGATAGCCTTTGGGGGAGTAAACATGGGGCTGCACATTCCGTGTAAAGAAACGTCGGTCATACTGGCGAGCCTTCATCATCACGGCGAAATAGGACAGCTGTGCCGCTCGTTCATCGATGTCCAATCCCCATAGGTTGTTCTCGACGATTTCGGTTGCCGCCTCTCGCGACGTATAGCCATAATCCTCATAGATTCGGATGAGTACGTCAAAGAGAACGCAGAGAATGTGCCCAGATCCACAGCAGGGATCGATGACGCGGAGCTCCTGCGGAGCAGTGGGTAGTGAGTAGTGGTTAGTGATTAGTTTTTTCCGTACCTCAGGTTCTTGCTTGGCTTCGGGGAGATAGTATTTCCAGCCGAATTTTTCGACCAACGTTTTTTCTATCTGTTGACGCTTCTCCTCGTAGTCAGAGCTACCAACTACCAACTCAGAACTTCCAACTATTTTTCTCTCTATCCATAGCCGACCGAGACTATTCTCGACCATGTAATGCACAATCCAGTCCGGCGTAAAGAGCTGCGTCGCCGCAGGGATGTTTTCCTTGGTGATCTTGATGTTCTTCTTGAGATCGGCAAAGACTTTGTCCTTGGGTTCACTGTTATAATACTGGTATAGCCATCCGATGATCTGCACCTGGTCTGTCCAGTCTTCCTCGGGGATCGTTGTGACCAACTGCTCGATGACGCTACCCTCGCGAAGTAGGTAATCGGGGAGCAACAACTCGGTGTAATCGTCAATTCTTTGGAACATGCCGGGCAGAATGCTGTTTAACGCATTGCACTGTACAGTCAGCAGGTATTTGAACAGCTCCTCGCTCTTGTTGTCATTCTCCAGCGTATAGACTTTCTTCATGTCCAAGCCATCCAACTCCAAATGGATGGCTTCGGCGAGTATCTGTGGTTTGAATTCGCCTGCATCGTTGGTGAATACGCGTATGTGAGACGGCAGATAACCGTTGACCTCCATGAAGCGCAAGGCGGCAAAACGATTGAACCATGTGTAGGCCACTTCCTCTATGACCTGCTCATAGCCTTTTCCCTGAATGCTACGGATCAGCGCCTGCCGCTGCCGCTTCTCTGTTTGAGACAGAAGGTGGCCGTTCACGCTCTCCGCATTGGTGTCACCGGCATCTTTCGCTGTGATTCCGTACATCATGGCGCGCTGGGAGACACGATTGATCAGCTCACGCCTTGCCCAGACAGCGTAGTTCTTGATGGCGTTTTTGTTCATGGGGTTCTTCCTTAGTTCAGCTTTATGCCGTCACATTCCTTCAATAACTGCTTCATATTGCTGCGAATCATCTCTACATAACTATCGATATCTTCCTCAGTCTTTAAGGTCTTTGCCGGGAATATCGCCTGACGGTGGATAGTTTTAATAACTTCCTTTTTCGTTTGCATAGGAACTTCACACGTTTTAGCAGTTTCTTTGCTATCTGTCGAAGGTGTGCGCTTTACTTGTGGATGAAGTATTGCGTCGATTTTGTTGACTACTTCGTCTTTATATTGCCAAATCGGAGGTACAAGCCCATCCAACAATGCCAGTGTTTGATAAGAAGCAATTTGCTGCTCTTTCTGGGTGAAGAAGTTATCGGCTGTATTCGAAACATTTCTTGCAGTGCTGTTGTCACCAGCAAGGTTATGAATCTCTTTCATGCACTGGCGAACGATTTCCAAAATATCCTCGCGTTTGGCATTTAACATCTTATCATGTGAGGCTTTCACCTTCGCCATAAGTTCATTGAGTTCAGGAATGCGATTATACTGGAACTTGCCTCCGTTGGGTATCATGGTGATCGAGCGAATCCGGTTCAACGCTTGAAGGGATTCTTCATCCTTTTCTATATAGTAACAGTCAACAGCAAGATCCTGCTCATACTGCACAGCAGTATCAAACAGAGTGACACGTGTCTTGAAGAACTCCTCGACCTCCTGCAATTCATCACGCGTAATATAGAGAGTGTCTTCCCGATCGATGACGCGCTGGATCAGCGCTGTGTTGTCCTTCTGTTGGGAGAGAATGTCATTAAACAGCGCTATGGCCTGTTTGACCTTGTTCTGATCCGGATACTTGTGCCCATTATACCGGGCATTTAGCTTAGTATAGTGGTCTAGCTCGCCTTTGAACTTATCTACGATATGGGCAATCAGACCATCTTCATCATCCGGTACATCCATCTCATTAAAGAAATCGCGCAGGAAGCCCCGGACCTCTCGGATTTTCTGGATTGATACAACCAAACGCTTGGAAATGGAAGTTTTGCCGATTTCACTCTTTTTTCTAAGCATATCCGGCAGCTTAGGATCGCTGGGCTGTATGGTCGCCCCGCCGTACTTAATGGTGACCTTTTGGTCGTAGATCAGCATAGCCACGACGGAGGCAATGTCGATCTCGCGCCAGCCATAGGGCTTTTTCTGAAACCGATTCTGCAGGTCGGACATGGTGGTCGGGAGATTCTGATTGAACTGGATCTCCAAATACTTCTCGACCTTGGCAGCCGCGTCTCGGTTGGGCTCGGTACCCGGTTGGTAATTCTCCTCGCCGTGGAGAACTTTGTAGATATCGGCATCAGTCTCGGCAAACTTGGTAATCAGGCCGAGTTCGTTGTAAACGTGGGCAACCAGATACTCAAGAGTCTGGTCAATCTTGCTCTTGGCATCACTACCCTTGATTTCTATATGCTCGCCGTCCACATAGAATTCCGCATCGGTGATGGCCTTCTTCACTTCGTCAGTAGCGGTGAGTTCATATTTACCAGCCTCGTCCTGTTGGTCGCGAATAATATCCTGCACGGACTTCGGGAGCTGTGCAATGTTGCGCTGCTTAACATACTTGCGAATCTTCATGGCGCTCTCCAGAGATTCGTAGTAAGGATTCTCTGCCAGCACCACAACGGCCTTGCCGCTGGACTCAGTCATCAGTCGCAGTTCATTCTTCTCCGTGGGATCAGTAGCCACGGTCAGGACACGTAGCATCATGCCGCCTGTCAGTGCACCAACCGCCTGCCCGTCCACCATCTGGTCAAAGGAGAAGTCGTACTTGCCATAGCGGAACTTCTTAGTAGTATAGATATCCGCGAAGATCATCTGAGCAATACGACTTACTATGTCCGCTGTCGCCACAGGCGTGTTCTTGATCTCGCGCTGGATATCCTGCTCCTCGTCGGTCAGGAAATTGTAAGTATCGCCGGTACGTCCGATATAATTCTGGCTCATGAGGCGATCAAGAGAGCCGCGCACCTGCTCACGCATAGTGATCTTGTCCAGTCGGATATCGTCCGCCATTAAGATGACAATGTTGTCGAGATTGGCTTTTATATCATCAACATAGCGGACAAGATATAAGAGTTTTAGTACGTCCACGTCCTGCGGCTCGATGCCGTTACCGTCGATTGCTGCTCGTTCGCAACGTTCGATCACGCGGCGAATGGAGCTGTCGAGGAAGGTATGAACGGTATCGTAGAAGAGGTAGAACGGAGCCAGTGCGTACTCGTCCTTCTCCTTGATCTTCTGGGCAGCTTCTTGGAAACCGGAGAGCATGGAGCGCTCACCCTCAGAGAGGTGTTTGCCGGAATTGCCGTGTTTCCGGATTTCCGCAAATACCTTCTGCATCAGAATGAACTGGTATGGCACAAACGGGAAGTTTCGCGCAAACTCGCCCGCACCGGAATATCCCTTAATATCCAGCATGGCGTCGGTGAAGGAGAACAGGTTTCGTAGTACTGAATCATTAGTGCTATAGACCTGTTCCAGCTTCTGCTTAGCCTCGTCAGTCTTCAGTAGAATACGCTTCTGGATGACTTCATCAGCAGAGGAAGAGGACAGGGACAAGCGAGTCTTAAAACGGGCCTGAATGCGTGAGAACTCGTTCTCACGGGCTTTGATGATCTCGTCGATGGCTTCCTGCCCAGTGCATACCACCCAAACCTTACCCATGCACTCACTGCCGATCTTCTCTACGAGAGACTGCAGGTTGATAAGAAAGTCGGTATCGCCGCCGACGTACTGGCCGACTTCGTCGATCATAAACAGAAGACGAAAGTCATCTGGCTTGCTGCCTACATATTCCTTGATTTCCGAAACGAGCTGCGCAATGGATGTCTCTACCGTTTCAGTTCCATTGAACCAGTTGCTGGCGGCCTGTTCGCTCATGCTGAGTACTTCCTGTAGAGTGGCTACGATGTCATCCTCTAAGAAAGCATAAGCATCGCGGGATTCCAGCCAAGAGGCACCGTTCTTCTCTTCGAACACGCGCCGGAACTCTTCGGTCTTCCCCTTTTTCGCAATAAACTGCTCCAGTTTGGCGACTTTAAGATTCTCACCATAGAAGCCTAGGTAGTTATAGAACATCTTGGCAAAAACACGCAGCACGGCAGTCTTGTCCTTGTTGATAGAACCTTCGATGTCGATATTAAAGAGAATGGTGTGGGTCAGGCCCTTGGTGGCGCGGTCAATCAGCATAAAAGTGGATGGGTCATCTGCGAACTTTGTCCGGAAGCGTTCCACCGTTCGAATACCCTGAACTTCTTTGTTTTCCAGAAGATATGACAGCATTTTCAAAAAGTGAGATTTACCACTTCCGAAGAAGCCGGAGATCCAGACGCCGATATCGGCAGTATCCTCATTGAAGGATTCAATGTAGTTGTTGAAAAAGGTGATGAAGTGCTTCTTCAGTTCTCTGGTGATGACATACTCATTCAGTTCCTGTACGAGCACGCCACTTTCATCTTGGTCGACTTTGACGACACCGTTGATTTTACGGTTAATGTCGTCTTTGAACATCGATTGAATTCTCATGTCGCGGCTTCTTTCTTATATCACGTTAAACGCCCGGTAGTACGGATTCGGCGTTAGTTTGTTAAACTGTTTTACATAGCGGCCATCGAAAGTCCCCGGATACATCACCAGCACCGGAACATCAGAGAAGTATGGTTGCATCGCATCCAGCAGGGCATGAACTCGGATAAACGGAAAGGCCTCTCCGACACCGGTGATCATAATTACGTCTCCATGCTCATGTGGCTCGTACTGCATTTTCCGAATAAAAGCGCTGTTGTTCGCCATACGCTTCATCTGATCCAGTACAAACTGCTTTCCCTTTTTCTCCTCTTGCTGTGCCACCCGATCCGTGATCCGCTTATCATCGCAGATGGAGAGAAATACCTTGTACAGGTTGTACTCTATTAGGTGGCATTTCAGGCTTTGATCGGTCATCAGCTTTTCCGTAAAGTGCCTGATGGTCATCTCCTCCTTCGGATCATAACAGAAAATTCGGATATTTACTTCGTTGCTCAGCCCTTTACCTTCCAAGAACTCTGGCTCCTGAATTAGAGCTCGGAGGTTCTCAAGGCGTTCCATTAAATTGCTCATGTGCACGACCTCCTTTAGTTCAGGCAGTTGAAGGCCGGAAGCGCAAGCTCCTGCCCAGATACCCGAATGACGTTTTCCAGTAGAGGGGCGATCAGCACTAGATTCAGGTGATTCGCATCTGTGCTGTCGAGGTACTCATTCTCGACCCGCATCTTCTGCAATACGTGTGTTAGCTTGGTAACCGTGGACTCCCTGCATGTGGCGACCCAGTCATCCTGCTCCTGCAAGCGCATGAAAAAACTATTCAAATCCATCTTACCAAACGAGGTGTCTAATAATTTATACTTGGACCCGATAACGGTCAGCATAAAATCCCAGACCAAACGATATTGGCGCATCATCGCATATAGGCAAATCTGCTTGGCTACATCACTTGGCTGTGTTGCGATTGCCTGTACCAGCGTGTTGTCCTCTAACGCCGCCAGCCTCCGGAGACAGGCCAGTGCCATCTTCTTCACGGATTTTTCCGTGGGGTACTGGAACAGGTTCTCATTCATGATTCTAGTTACAACCTCATTACTGCTAAGCCCTTCACAGACTAATTTTGCAGTCGTGCGCACTTCATAAAAGAGAAACTGCTCTCGAGTAATCGTTGCACTATATGGGCTATTATCTTTGAGCGCATGGTTCGATTTTTGAAGCATCACTTACACCTCGTTGGCAACCGGAATCTCAATAATTTCTAAACCTTTCTTTGTCATCTGGTACTGTTTCTATAATTTCATTAATATTGCAATTCAACGCCTCACATATTTTAAGAAGCACATCCGTTGTCATGTTCTCGCCTTTGCCAAGCTTGGCAAGAGTTGATGTACTGATACCGCTCATTTCTCTGAGCTGTTGTTTCGTGAGTTCCCTCTCAGCAAGCTTGATCCAAAGCGGTCTATAGCTAATACGCATACGCTTTTCCGATTCCTTATGGCGGTTAATAATACACTAAGTCAGCAAATGGCAAATACATAAAACCATTATACAGTATAGTAAGCTGCTCTTAGATGGTCAATATTAAATTTGACATCTCAAACATATATCCAAGCGGCGCAATATAGCAAAACCACCTGGGTAATTCAACGCGTATATCCAGGCAAATGGCAAAGTTAGCTTACATATTTTAAGCGAATTTTGTCCCAAATAAGCTGGCTTCTTTCCTGCTGCCTCATTTTTATCGTGCAAAATGCGCCCCTTCATGCAATAATGCGCGGCATAAAGATGTGCGGGCACTTATTTGGGCCGCCGCCTTAGTAAAGTTAAGGAGGAAAGATGCAAAAAGTTTATAAAGATGCCGATTTTGGGGAATTTAAGTACGACGAGCGCATGGAGTGGTATTTAGGGCAGATAAATTTTGCTGCCGCCGAGGTAGATGTTTGCCTCTCCGCCGAAGATGAGGAGAGTTTTAACAAGAGCCTTACCACTTTGCACGATCTTTTTGGCCAGCTCAGCGAGATAGATATTAGCGCCAAAGATTTTGCTACCGCTGAACTTTTAGACGAAAAAAACAGCACCTGGCAGGCAGAAGGCGAAAGCGATATCACGCCAGAGGAGTTTAAGGAGCGCATCTCCCTGGAATCTATTGTCATCGGCAGCGGGGAAACCGTAGAATTTTTTTACGATGACGACAGCCTCTTTTTTGACCATGCCATTTTGCTCACCCGCCACCAGGACGGCAGCTGGGTCAGCGCCGAGGTAGCCGACTAGAATCAGCGCAGGTAAAGGGAATGAAGCTCTTCAAACTAGCCTTTAAATTAAAGCGCGAAAACGACAAAGCCATTTATAAAGGCTTTGGTTTCAGTCACTTAAGCGATGCCACGCAATATTATGTGCACCCGGATAATCAGTCGATTAACGGCACCACCACCCTGGCGCAGCCCATAGGCGAAGCCATTGTTTTTTTCTCCGCGCTGCTCATGGGGCTCACCAAAGAGGCGGAAACTCCTGATTTTCCCCAAGGTGATTATTGGGTAAATGAGCATAAAAACGAGTATTTTTTAGCAGCGAGTGTCCCGGCCGATTGGCGCGAAAATAAAGTAATAGATGCCGATATTTTTGCTTATAAAGCCCATTTAAAGGGCGACAAAATCACCGTCGGGGCCTACGACGCGGCTGGTAATTTTCTGCCCGGCGCCGCCGCCGAGCTCATGGAGCACTATAAAATATTGCCGGCTTTTGCCATATTATGTGCCCGCGAGCTGGAACGCACCCGGGCATACCGCGATTTTATGGAGCGCTTTCTGGAAGACCCCACGCCCGACCTTTTTGTTAATCTTAACGAAGATCTCTACCAGCTGCACAAGCTCGATAATTATAACCTCCTCTATGCGGAGCCAGGTGAGCCGGTTAGCGATGATTTCACAAGCTTTTCCGCTAGTTACGAAATCGTCAGAAGCAATAAAAAGGCCCTTTTGCAAGAAAATGATGTGGCGGCTATTGGCCTGCCGCCGGAGGAATTTTCTGCCGAACAGAGAGCTTTAATTCCCGCTTTGAGTGCCGAATTTGTTTTGCCCAAAAAGCTTTTGCCTCTCGCCAATGCTCTTGCCACCGGCGATGTGCGCACTGTGCTCTTTCACGGACCGGCCGGCACCGGTAAAACCATTAGCTGCAAGCTCCTTTGTCAAGCTAGCGGCCTGCCCATTATGGAGACCATAAATTGCACCGAAAATCTCGATGAATTTGTGCTGGGCAAGTTTATTCCCGAGGGCAATAAAATAATTTTTAAGGAGAGCTATGTAACAAAGGCCATTCGCGACGGCGGGGCAGTAGTTTTTGAAGAGATAAATTTTGCCAAACCGCAATATCTGGCTTTTTTAAACTCTCTTTTGGACGACAACGGTTTTGTGCGCCTGGATAACGGCGAAGTGGTGCATAGGCATAAAAATTTTCGCTTTTTAGCCACCATGAATTTGGGCTATTTTGGCACTAAAGAACTCAATCAGGCACTCTATAACCGCTTTAATGCCATTATCGAATTGGCCGCTCTCAGCGATGCCGCCATCACCCGCATGCTTTTATCCCGCGTGCCCGAGTGCCGGCCGGTGCTAAAAAACATTTTGAGCGTTTATCACAAGCTAAAAAAGAAAATCGAAGCCGAAGAGCTGGATGCGGTAATTTCGCCGCGCAATCTGGAAAACTGGGCCCGGCTAGCCAAATATGAGGGCTATATACCAGCCGCCGAAAAGAGCATCATTCCCATCGCCCGTTGCGATCGCCTTTTGGAGCAGGCCATCAGGGGTATTTTGCTCCTATATAAATGGTAAAAACTTCTGTGGAGATAGAGCATGAAATTATATATTTTGCGCTGGAATCCCAATTTTAGCATGAAATACCAGGAACATTTAAAGGGCATGAAATGGCTGGCCGATGGTACTCTTGGGCACAACTGGAGCATCTACGACCATGAAGATCTGGAAGCGGGCGACGCCTATATCTTTAACATGGTAGGCATGGGCGAAGAAGACGGCGTGGCCGGTTTTGGCATTTTTAGCAGTGAGCCTTATACCCAGCCCAACTGGCGGCGCAAAGATAATACCAACCTCTTTTATGCCGATCTTTTGATAAAATGTCTATTGGACCGCAAAAGCACCCAATGGCTAGCCG